>JAEEGL012864087.1_pt1 | contig 21776 bp, 21 predicted proteins | sample 9134231 | NCBI WGS metagenome assembly JAEEGL01 (sample SAMN16246548, study PRJNA631951) | gut metagenome | biome: gut microbiome; feature: rumen; material: fiber-attached | host: Bos | place: Iran: Karaj | collected 2018-10
GTATCAAATTCGGCAGGGCAGACGAGATTTCCGACATTCTCAAGTACGATCATGTCGAATTTTTCGGGATGATCGAAAGATTCGATTCCCTGTCTGGTCATATCGGCATCCAGATGGCACATGCCGCCCGTATGCAGCTGTATTGCTTCAACACCGGTATTTCTGGAAATCGTACGTGCATCGACATCGGAATCGATATCGGCTTCCATGACGCCGATTTTGAACTCATCCTTCAATTCATTGATGATTCCGGTCAGTGCTGTCGTCTTTCCCGAACCCGGTGAGGACATGACGTTGAGAAGGAAGACCTTCTTTTCCTTCAGCTCGTTTCTCAGTTCGTTTGCGCGAAGATCATTCGCGGCAAATACGGATTGCTTTACTTCGATAATTCTTATTTCGTTCATGACTTAATTATACTTCAAAGCATGCGATTAAAAAATAAGACAGACTGTCAGGGCAGTCTGTCTATTGCGTTTTGGATTCTTTTCAATGATTCTTCTCTGCCGAGTATTTCGGCAATGGCGGTGGCGCCGCCGGCAGCGACACTTCTGCCGGACAAAGCGACCTGCATCGGATACATCATCGTGATGTTTTTGAATCCGCTCTCCTGGGCCCTGGCCGCCAGACATTCGAAGATCGAGGAGTTGTTCCATTCTTTGAGATCCGCAAGGGAGTCGTAAACCAGAGGAAGGATGGTTTTTGCCAGTTCGGCATTGGTTTTTGCCTTCTTGTTGGTATAGATTTCATTGTCGTATTCGGCAGGGGACTTGAAGAAGGCGATCATATCGGGAATTTCGGAAAGGATGCTTATGCGGTCATGTATAGCATCGGCGACGAGTCTGTAATCGAAATCCGTTCCGATGGCAGCTTCGATATAGGGCCTCACGAGCTCATAATACGCTTCACGTTCCATGTTTCTGATATAGACGCCGTTCATCCAGGTGAGCTTATCGATATCGAATATCGCACCGGTTGTCCCGATTCTCTTGACGTTGAACGCCTGTGCAAGCTCATCAAGCGAATAGATCTCTCTGTCTTCTTCCGGTGCCCATCCGAGAAGGGCGATATAGTTCAGAATGGCCTGAGGCAGGTATCCTTTGGCAACAAGATCCTGGAATGAAGCGTCGCCGTTGCGCTTGGAAAGCTTCTGGTGTTCATCCTTCATGACCGGCGGACAGTGGATGTATCTCGGTATATCCCAGCCGAATGCCTGATAGACCAGATTGTATTTGGGTGTAGAAGAGAGATATTCGTTTCCGCGGACAACGTCGGTGATGTTCATCAGATGGTCATCGATGACGTTGGCAAAGTTATACGTTGGGAAACCGTCGGATTTCAGCAGTACCATCTCATCGAGGGTCTTGTTTTCGACGCTGATCGTTCCATAGATCTCATCCGTAAAGGAAGTCATTCCTTCAGGTTCAACATTCAGCCTGATGACATAGGATTCACCGTTTTCGATCCGCTGTCTGATCTCTTCATCACTCAGCAGCTTGCAGGGATCGACAAAATAGAAAGAATCACCCTGTTCTTCACGCATCTTTTCGATATCTTCTTCTTTACAGAAACAGTAGTGAGCTTTGCCCATATCGACAAGCTTGTGCGCATATTCGCTGTAGATTCCGGATTTCATGCGTTCTGACTGAACGTATGGTCCGTAATCACCGCCGACGTCCGGTCCTTCGTCATGATTCAGACCGCATGTCTTCAAAGTGTCATAGATGATATTGACAGCGCCTTCCACCAGTCTTCCCTGGTCCGTATCTTCAATACGCAGAACAAAATCGCCGTTATCTTTTTTGGCTATAAGATAGGCGTAGAGTGCTGTTCTTAGGTTGCCGATATGCATGTATCCGGTAGGACTCGGCGCAAATCTGGTTCTTATCTTATTCATAGTAAAACCCCCTTGTCATTTTAACAGAAGTAAACGCATTAAACTAGCAAATCACCATAATTTACGATAAAATGGTCGAGAAGGAAAACAATATGAAATTTGAATATGTTCCGCAAGGTGTCTGCTCAAGACATTACACATTTGAAATCGAAGATGAAACGATTCGCTCCGTCAACATTATCGGCGGCTGTCAGGGAAACCTGGCCGGCATATCCCGCATTCTTGTCGGCATGAAAATCGATGATGTCATCCGTGCTTTTGAAGGCGTCAACTGCGGTATGAAGGGGACAAGCTGTCCTGACCAGATTGCCAGAGCATTGAAACAGTATAGAAATACGAAAAGCTGAAAGATCTTCGATAAATACATTTGTTTATGATATACGGTTTATATACTCTTTTTATTACGATTTTTGTTCTGCTTGATCAGTTTTCCAAGCGGGCAGTTGTTGCAAATATCAAACTGAACCAGATGATCGTGCTGATCAAGGATTTTTTCTATCTGACGCATGTCAGAAACTACGGTGCAGGTTTCTCGATTCTTCAGCATGCAACGGCATTTCTTCTCGCTTTGACGATCGTCTCCTGCATAGTTCTTTTTTATCTGCTGGTGACCTGCAACAAGCGCGATCTGCTTTCGATCGTCTGCTATCTTCTGATTATCTCGGGAGCCATCGGCAATTTTATCGATCGCGTCCGACACAGCTATGTCATTGATTTTCTTGATTTTAAGATCTTCGGGTATGATTTCCCTGTATTCAATGTGGCAGACTGTTTCATAACAATCGGATGTTTCCTGCTTATTTTCAAGCTGCTTCTGGAGGCCAGACATGCCAAGAATTGACCTGATCGTCGATGAAGAAAATGCAGGCATCCGTCTTGATGTTTTTCTGAGTGAGAATACGCCTTTATCGCGCACAGCGATTCAGAAGCTCATTGAAAGCGGAGAAGTAACGCTCAATGGCGAAATACCAAACAAGAAGGTGAAGACCGAGATCGATGACCGGGTATGTTTTTCATATGAAGAAAAAGTCCTGACAGATATTCTTCCGGAAGATATTCCTTTGGATATCGTTTATGAGGACGAAGATCTGATCGTCATCAACAAGCCGAAGGATATGGTCGTACATCCCGCTGTCGGAAACCCCGACAGGACGATAGTCAATGCGCTTCTGTTCCACTGCAAGGAACTTTCGGACGTAAACGGATTCTATCGTCCCGGCATCGTGCACAGAATAGACAAGGATACATCGGGTCTTCTCGTCTGTGCAAAGAACAATTATGCCCATAACAGACTTGCCGAACAGCTGAAGGATAAGACCTGCTTCAGAAAATACTATGCGATCGTATCCGGAATCATTGAAAACAGCGAAGGGGAGATCGATGCGCCGATCGGCAGAAGCGAAAAGAACCGCCAGATGATGTGCGTGACGCCGAAGAATTCAAAAGAAGCGGTCACTCTTTTCAGGGTTCTCGAAAGATATGATGATTCGACGCTTCTCGATGTCGAACTTAAAACCGGGCGTACACATCAGATTCGTGTGCACATGCAATATATTCACCATCCGGTAGTCAATGATGCCCGCTATGGAAAGAAGATCATCGATGCTTCAGGGCAGTACCTTCATGCGTATTATCTTTCCTTTATTCATCCGAAAACAAATGAACGCATGGAATTCACAACACAGATGCCTTCTTATATGAAGGAATACATCAGAGAAAAAGGCGGTAAATTTGATGGATAACGAGAAGATTGCCGCCATGTTTCAGGTTGCCGCAGTTCTGATATCCCGCTACGGATTCACAGAACAGCTGATCAGAGAATATGCAAAATTCATGCAGAGGGAGATGTGGTTCTATAATCCGGAAGATGCGCACTATCAGCTGATCCGCGTCACAAGCAATCCGGCTTGTGAATTTGAGGAAGACCGGGAGAGAGCAGAGACGATACTGAAGTCTTTTTCTTCAGAAAGCAAGAATGATATATCTTTTCTGGATATTCATATAGACAACGATGCATTCGCAGTCAAAAATGAGGAATACAATCACCTGAATCTCTATTTCGACGGATACAGCGACGGAACGGATGTAAGGGAATTCTATCCCGAACTCTACAGCTGTGTAGAGCGTCCGAAAGATGTCGCGGAAGAGATCAGAAGATGCATGGATATCATCAACGCCGCACATAAGGGTTCTGCCAAGGAAAAAAGGAAGCCTGCCGCTTCCGGAATCTGCTATGTGACTTACGCTCTCATGGCCTTATGCACGATCGTCTATCTGCTTTCCCTGTATTTCATCAGGAACTATTCAGACAGCTCCGTCTACATCTTTTTAGGAGCGGACTACAAGACGTTTACACTTGGACTCAGACAGTTCTGGCGCCTTCTGACCTGCGGCTTCGTGCACGGCGGCATACTGCATCTGATCACGAATATGTATTCGCTCTTTATTCTCGGTTCATTCCTGGAAAGAAGGCTGGGAAAGAGAAACTATATCCTTGCGCTTCTGATATCGACGCTGACGGCGTCCCTGACCCAGGGCATACTCTCGGAAAACACCGTAACTGTGGGCATGTCCGGAGGCATATATGGACTGATGGTGATCTTCATCATGGACCTGATTCAGCTGAAAGCTGTGCCATTCCGTTCGTTTATTCCGCTCATCATGATCAATCTGATGATCAACATGCTGGACACGACAGCCTGGGTCGCCCATCTGGGCGGTGTGGTCGCCGGCATCGTCCTCTACTATTTCTTCTTTACGGAAGACCGGCTCGGACTGGGATTGCTGATCGTGGTCATGCTGTTGTCACTGATATATAAATATGCAACAATAAAGGTGATTTCTCCGCTGTATGGCGGAACGGATATGGAAGTCGTCAGGATCTTTGAAGATCTGGGGATGAAGGATTATGCGCTATCCCTTATGAGAAGACTGGCGAATGTCTATAGACAATATGGAGGATAGTTATGGTTATCAGCTGGGATGAATATTTCATGGGGCTCGCCCATCTTTCTGCCTTGCGTTCCAAGGACCCGAATACACAGGTCGGTGCCTGCATTGTTGACAGGGACAACAAGGTAGTGTCGATCGGATACAACGGAATGCCCAGAGGCTGCAATGATCAGGAATTCCCGTGGGAGAGGGAAGGGGGCTTCCTGGATACGAAGTATGCCTACGTCGTTCATGCCGAACTGAACGCCATACTGAATTCACCTCGTCCGGTATCGGGATGCACGATCTATGTCTCTCTGTTTCCCTGCAACGAATGTGCAAAGGCCATCATTCAGTCAGGAATCAGAAAAATCGTCTACGAATCCGATAAATATGACGGAACGGAAGGGAATATCGCATCAAAAAAGATGCTCAACGAGGCCGGTGTTGAACTTCTGCAGCTTCCCTATGCCGTCAATGTAGCGCTCAGCACGGAAAAGTAATCGTCTTATCGTTTTTATGTGATTTATAAAGGCTCTTGTAATAAGCAAGGGCTTTTTCTTCGCCGTTTTCGGAAAGATAATTCAAAAGATAACGGATCTGTTCGGCCGTTTTGCGATTCATCGTGTTATATTCCTTTGAATGAACAAAGAAATTAAGAGGTTCGCTGTCTGTATACTGATCTTTTTTATACACTTTGGAAGCGCTGATACGGTCGAGAACCGATTCCAGCATGTATCTGAAAGGCATTTCCAGACAGGTGATGAATTCATCGCCGTTCAGCCTGTCTGTCCAGTATTCCCAATGATGCTTGTTTCTTCCCTTATGATGCAGCCAGCAGAGCGAATATCCGTTGACCTGCTTTTCCCTGCTTATGGGAGAGCGGTAGCCCTGAAAATATCTGACAGAAGGAAAAAACTCGGACGGTGCGTATTTTGACAGATCATGAAGCAACCCCTGACTGTACATTCCGCATTTGAAACAATAAGACATGACCAGAAATTTATGATGGTTTATCGTTTTAAGATGGCCGAAGAAGCGCTTGAAATAACTCTTGTTTTCCACGTCTTTGATTATAGCGCATCATCACTGAAAAGGACATTGAGAAATATGAAGGGAAATGGCTGTGTGCCGAAAAATGGTATATAATAATGTCATGCTTAATCGCCATGAATATCGGGAAAAAATAGTATTTGCCTTGTATCAGCATCTGCTTTTGCACAAGGATCTGGATCTTTGTTTCGAGGAGAATTTCGAAGATGATGACAGCGAATTTGTGTTGGCTGTCAGAAACGATCTGAAACAGAACAAAGAAAGTTACATAGCGGAGATCTCTTCTTATCTCAACAAGTGGACGTTTGATCGTCTCAATCTAGTTGAACAGGCTATTCTTCTGGAAACCGTCAGTGAAATAAAACAGGGGCTGAATGACAAAGCGGTCGTCATAGACGAGGCCGTCATCATCGCAAAGGAATACTGCGATGAAGAGTCTTATAAATTCATCAATGGAGTTTTGGATCAGGTATGCAGCAGCTCTCAGTAAGCAGCCTGCTGCGTTATCTTAAAAACCGTCTGGATACAGATGAGCGTCTGCAGAAGATTTACGTGTCAGGTGAGATTTCCAATTTTCACAGACACTTCTCAGGTCATCTGTATTTTACTTTAAAGGACGAATACGCTTCGATCAGCTGCGTCATGTTCAAATCAGCAGCTTCTTCTTTGCGTTTTGAGCCGAAAACCGGGGATAAAGTTGTCGTCTGTGCAAATACATCCATTTTTGAGACAGCCGGCCAGCTGCAGCTTTATGTGAAAAAAATGACACCGGAAGGCCTGGGCGATCTCTATGCACGTTATGAAGCTTTAAAAAACAAGCTGAACGAAGAGGGCTTTTTCGCATCGGAACACAAGATTCCGATGACAAAGAGGTACCCTGAAAGGGTTGCTGTCCTGGTTGGCGATAGATCCGCGGCAATGTCCGATATCAGGCGCTGCTTTGAAAGAAGATGGCCTTTCTGTCATGTTGAATATTATCCCGTTCTTGTACAGGGAACGGAAGCGCCGGCTGATATCATCGAAAAACTGCATGAAGCGGATAAGAAGAACTATGACGCGATCATCCTGGCAAGAGGAGGAGGATCCTTTGAGGATCTGTTCTGTTTCAATGATGAACAGCTGGTCAAGACGATCTATGCGATGAAGACGTTCCTGGTTACCGGAATTGGTCATGAACAGGATTTCACATTGGCGGATTTTGTTGCCGATCTGCGCGCAGCCACTCCCACGGCAGCCGTTGAACTCATAACGCCGGATATCGAAGAGTTAAGAAAGCAGCTCGATCTTCTCGGAAAACAGATGGATTCCTCGATCATTCAGCTGCTCGATCGCAGGAAGATGAGCTTTGATTACTACAGCCAGAAGCTCATTCACTACATCGATTCTCTCTCTTCAATAAGGGACAGGATCGATGCACAGGTCGAAATGATCAGAAACAGCATCCTGCATCGCTGCGATATGAATTCATCATTGATCGACCATTATAACGCCCAGATCGCAGCAGACATGAATTTAAGGCTCAGCAGCGCAAAGTTGCACTATAAACGACTAAATACTTTACTGGACGCTTACAGCGCGCAGAACGTGCTGGAACGAGGTTACAGCATCGTCATGCAGAACGGGAAAGTGATCAAAAGAAAAAGTGAGATCGAACACGATTCATTCGATATACGCTTCTATGACGGAATACTAACAGCAACGGAGAAAGAGTGATATGGCAAAAGAGATCAGTTTTGAAGAACAGATGAAGAAGCTTGAACAGATTGTGGAAAAACTTGAAAAAAACGATGTGGATCTGGATGAATCGATCAGACTCTACGAAGAGGGCCTGAAACTGTCAAAACAGCTTAAGGACCAGTTAAACAGCTTTGAAGAAAAGATCGCTTCACTGAATAAAGGGGAAGAAGATGAGTAATTTTGAGAAGCATATCGAAGACTATCTCGATCTTCAAAGGCCCTGTCTGATTCTCGATGCGATGAGATACGCTCTGGAAGGAGGCAAACGTTTCCGTCCGAGGATCATTTTTTCAATCGCAAAAGGATTCGGCATCGATGAAGAAGAGGCGTATGATGCCGCGATGGCTCTGGAATTCATTCAGACTTATTCGCTGATCCACGATGATCTGCCGGCGATGGACAACGATGATTTCAGAAGGGGGAAACCATCTTTACACAAGGCGTTCCGCGAGGATATTGCGATCCTGACCGGAGATCAGCTGCTGACGGATGCCTTCAGAATCGTTTCCAGGAGTGACTCATACGATGCGGAAACAAAAGTCAACATCATAAAAGCCTTAAGCAGCTACGCAGGAAGTGAAGGCATGATTTACGGGCAGCTTCTTGACGTAACCTGTGACAATGAACAGATCAATCAGGAGAAGCTTGTTGAAATCCAGGAAAACAAGACCGGCGGTCTCTTTAAGATTTCATGCCTGATTCCGATGTACATGGCAAAGTGTGATGAAGAAGAGTACTTCACTGAACTCGGCCGTCTGGTCGGCCTGATCTTCCAGAATCAGGATGACCTCTTCGATCTGATCAAATCAGAACAGGAAATGGGAAAAAGCCTCTCCGATCTCAGAAATGAGAAAGGTTCTGCATTATCCGTATATTCGCCTGATGAACTGAAAGCACTGATCGATGAAGAGTTTTATGAGCTCGACAAAATGCTTGAAAATGCGGTATTTGATCCCGCATATTTGAAAGAGCTGCTTCTTGTGCTGAAAAATCGCTGATTCTTCAGCAAAATTGTTCACATCGTTAGGATTTATTGCGAAAATAGAAAATAATGGAATAGAAAGAGAGAATTCCGGGATTCCTTTATGTTAAAAAGCCTGAACATCAGAAACTATGCGATCATTGAAGAACTGAATCTTGATTTCAGCGATGGTTTTACCGTTTTTACAGGCGAAACCGGTGCCGGAAAATCGATCATCGTCGGGGCTCTCTCATATCTGATACGGGGGAAAGCCGATCCTTCTGTGATCAGAAACGGTGCCGACAAGGCAGTCATTGAAGGCGTATTTTCCATAGACGAATACATGAAAGATATCCTCGATGAGCAGGGGATCGACTATGATGACGAACTGATCGTAAGAAGAATCATCTCCAGAGACAACCGCAACTCCATAAAAATCAACCAGTGCAGTGTCACGCTGGCTTTTCTGAGTGAACTCTTTGATGAACATATCGATATCCATTCGCAAAAGGATTCCCAGTATCTTCTGAATAAAAAGAATCATCTTGAACTCCTCGACAGATATGCCGGCGTGCAAGACATGATGAAAGGATACGCAAAAGCATACAGAGACTACAGAAACGCTCTGCATGAATACGATGAACTGCTAAACAACACCTACAGCGACAGGGAACTTGAATTTTACCGCTTTGATCTTAACGAGCTAGAAGAGGCATCACTCGATGAAGAAGAAGAAAATGAACTGCTGAATAAGGAAAAGCGGTATAAATCGGCGGAAAAGTATGTAACAACCCTGAGTTCGGCGATAGAACTTTTTGATGGCGAATCCGGAATAAGTGAGCGGCTTTCCTCATTGATTCACGCTCTCAACATTGACGATGACCAGATCTCAGACATCAAAGAGAATATAACAGGTATCTATTATTCGCTAGATGATGAGACAGACCGTCTCAAAAAGCTGCTGTCATCGTTTACCGATGAAGAATTTGATATCGATTACATCGAAGAGAGACTCTACACTTATTCAAAGCTGAAGAGAAAACATAATCTTGACACCAAAGGACTGATCGAAAAGAAAAAGCAGCTGGAGGAAAAGATCTCCTTTTACGATGACCGGGAATTCGTCCTTTCAGAGAAGAAAAAGCACGTCAATCAGCTGAATATGGAAGCCTATGCAATGGCTGCCGATATTTCCAAAAGAAGAAAAGAGAAGGCTAACGAACTCGAAAGACAGGTTGTCGCACAGGCAAACGACCTTGTATTGCCGAATACGGTCTTCGAAATCCGCTTCGAATCCACGGATATGACGCAGACAGGAATCGACGATGTCGAATTCTTTGTTTCCACCAATCTGGGAGAAACGCCTAAACCTCTCAGAAACGCTGCTTCGGGAGGCGAAATCAGCCGTCTAATGCTGGCGATGAAGGCCGTCTTTACAGCGCTCAGCGGCAGTTCCCTGGTCATTTTTGATGAAATTGATACCGGTGTTTCCGGTAAAACAGCGTTCGCAATCGGACAGAAGATTGCCGCTATCGCGAAAAAGACACAGGTTTTGTGCATAACCCATCTTGCGGCAGTTGCTGCATTTGCACAAAGACATTTCTATATCTACAAGGATGATGCTCAAGGCTATACCAACACATCGGTCAGATTGCTGAATAAAGATGAAATTCTGCGTGAATTGGCGATTATTTCGACATCGGAAACGACTGATGCTGCACTCGATGCCGCAAAACAGCTCTATGAGAATGCTCAGAAATCAATCAGAGAATGAAAGTTGAAAAAGCAATAAAAGACTATATCTTATCTTTATCGACGTCTGAAGGAAGGGCAGATAACACGATTTCCTCCTACGCGAGAGATTTAAAGAAATACAGTCTTTTTTTAAATGAAAATAGTATTGATGAAGTAGAAGATATCAAGGAAGATCAGATCTTTGATTTTTTGGATTCGCTCAGCAGTGATTATTCTCAATCCAGCATCAACAGATTAAAGACATCGATCCGGAATTTTCATCGTTTTCTTAATTTCAAATACGATATGAAGGATCCGACGCTTAACATATCGGTAACACACGGAAGAAAAAGACTACCGATTTATGCGACAAAAGATGAAATTGACAGGCTGATGTCGGTATTTAACGATGAAGATCAAAAAGATATGTTTGAGCACACCATTCTGGAAACGATATACGGTCTCGGACTGCGGGTCAGTGAGTGCTGTGAATTAAGAACCAATCAGGTCAATTTACGTGATGGATTTGTCAAGGTTCTTGGGAAAGGAAACAAGGAAAGAGTTATTCCGATTCCATCGCGAACAAGAAAACTAATGGATGAGTATTTTTCAAATATCAGATATTCCTGGCAAAAAAGGAATACAAACCGTTTTTTCATCAATCGTTTCGGCAAACCGATATATTCCGAATATGTAGAGGAGATGATCAGAAAAAGGGTAGAGGAAGCCGGAATTGATAAACATCTGACACCTCATAAATTAAGACATTCTTATGCGACGCATCTTCTTGAAGGAGGAGCAGATTTAAGGGTTATTCAGGAACTGCTCGGTCACTCAGATATATCGACAACAGAAATCTACACGCATGTTGAATCAGAAAGGCTGAAAGATACGTATATGAAGGCACATCCTTTTTCCAAGGAGAATAAACTCAATAAATAAACAATAAATGAACGATAATTAAAGTCATTGAAATATCGCCGAATTTACAAATAAGTGCTGATTTTTAACACAAAAATCAACGTATAAACTCGTTAATAAAAAATATTTAGAAATTCACCATAAAAAAAGGGGTATATCGCGAAAACTCAAAATTCATGTAGCTGAATTTGCTATATATGTAACCTGCGTCAAATGAGCTTATAATACAAAAAAAGAAATTAATCAGGCTCATATACAGATACATTCGATTACTTACAAAAGAATAAATAATGTTGGGGGATCATATTAGTGAGAAAACTAATCTGCCATCATTATCTGAAGAGGGAGATGTGCTACTTTACTTTCCTGTAAAAATATACATACAAAAACCGCATAACATACATTATGCGAAATTAAATATAAAATGATTTTGAATATTAAGCCTAAAATATATCTTCATTATAAAAAAACGCCATCCCTATCTGGATGACGTTTTATTTGATCCTATTAACTAAATTATCAGATAAATTATTTAATTGAATCTTTTAATGCTTTTGCAGCTTTGAAAGCCGGAGCTTTGCTGGAAGAAATCGTAATCTTTGCGCCTGTAGCCGGGTTGATACCGATTCTTTCTTTTCTTGTCTTTACGACGAATTTACCGAAACCGGAGATGTCGGTATTTACGCCATCGGCAAGTTTAGCTGCGATTTCTTCGAAGATCGTCGATACGACTTCGTTAGCTTCTTTTTTAGTGTAACCATATTTGTCAACTAACTTTTCAGCTAAGTCTTTTTTAGTGATTTTGTTTTCCATATTTTATTACAACCTCCGTTATTTATTATATTATATCAATACTCCATAATCAATTAAAAAGCCTTATTTTAAAGGCTTTTTTGAATATTTTAATATATTAGTTGAATGTTCAATTATATGGGATTTTAATGAGTTTCAAGAGACAAATTAGATAGTATTTCATACATCTGATTTAACTGCTTTTTAGTCATCTGTTTTGCAGCAGCAGCATTGATATGGCCGCCTCCGCCATAATCACGACAGATGGAATTTATGATATATCCCCTCTTTGATCTGACTGATACATCATACAATCCTTCATTTTCGGTTGCTACCGACCAGATCATCAGATCTTTAATTCGTCCTATCTCATCTATATTGATCTTTGCTTCCATCGCACTGAGCCCAAGCTTTTGCAGTTCGGATTCAGATAACACGACATAACCGAACTTGTTTCTGATTTTTAGATAATTTCTGAAAGCTGTTGTCTTGTTAAATGAATCCAGATCCTTATCCATGATGAATTCAACCAGTTGAGCAACATCAAGATTCCCCTTCTTTATCAGTTTTGACGCAATCGACATCGTCTTATAAGTAACATTGGTCGTGCGGAAATTGATCGTATCGGCAATAATACCGCAATAAAGGTATCTGCATGTTTTTTCAGACAGAACAAAGTTCGAGAAATCTCTTGAAAGCAGCATCCTGGCGATGACTTCACAGCAGGAAGATGCCGTAACATCTACAAGATTGATATCACCATACTGTTCTACGATCGGATGATGATCAAATTTGATGAGAAAAGGCGCCTTAAGAGCCCTTAAGTCATCAATTCTGGCCGAATTGGATGTATCTGTAACCAATGCCAGCGACTCTTTTATGAATTTCAAAGACAGTTTGTCGTTTCGAGGATATAGATCATAGATCTCTTCTCCGCCGATTTTTGCCTTTTTTTCAGGAAAGTTGTCATTAATAAAACTCTCAAGAGCAAGGCACGAGAACATACAGTCCCCATCCGGTCTTTGATGATGAAATATTGATATCGACGAGAATTCCTTGATTTTATCAAGAATTTCTTTATACATTTTTATAAGCCTAAGATCCTGACGGTATCCTTGACGATAGCGAGCTCTTCATTGGTCGGCACTACATATACCTTGACCTTTGAATCAGGTAAGGAAAGTTCTGCTTCACTGTGGCATTTAGCGTTGAGTTCGTAGTCAACCTTGATGCCAAGACCTTCTTCAAGCTTCTTGCAGATCATTTCTCTTACGGTTGTTGCGTGTTCACCGAGTCCGGCAGTAAATGTCAAAGCATCCACGTGGCCAAGCTGCATAACATAGCCGCCGACGACATTGATGACGCGGTTGACATAGAGGTCATATGTGAGTTTTGCTCTTTCGTTGCCTTCCTTGATGGCGTTTTCAACGTCACGTGAATCCGAGGAAATGCCTGATACACCGGCCATGCCTGACTTCTTGTTCAGATAGGTTTCCATTTCTTCCGGTGTGCAGCCGAGCTTCTTCATCATGAAATATACGACGGTCGGGTCGATATCGCCGCAGCGTGTGCCCATCATGATGCCACCAAGCGGAGAAAGACCCATGGATGTATTGATGCACTTGCCGCCTTTGATTGCCGTAATGGAAGCGCCTGATCCAAGATGCAGCGTAATCAGGTTGATATCATTGATATCCTTGCCCATGAGTTCGGCAGTTCTGCCTGCAACAAACTTGTGAGATGTACCGTGAGCACCGTATCTTCTTACCTTATAATCGGTATACCATTCATACGGAACCGGGAACAGGTAGGAATCCGCTTCCATTGTCTGATGGAAGGCTGTATCGAATACGAAAACGTGTTCGATCTTCGGAAGTGCTTTTTTGAAGGCTTCGTAGCATGTAAGATGCGCTGCGTTGTGAAGCGGTGCGATGTCAATCAGTTCACGTACCTTGTCGACAACATAATCATCTACTTTGACAGAATCCTTGAAATAAGGTCCGCCCTGGACGATTCTGTGTCCGGCTGCCTTGATCTCATCCAGCGATTCAACAATGCCGAAACCGATCAGCGCATCCAGGAGCATGTCTACGGCAACCTGATGATTTGGAACCGGTACATCGCGGGAAATGTGCTCTCCGTTGACGTTGATTCCGAAAATACCCATCGGAAGTCCGATTCTTTCGACGTTGCCGCTGGTCAGCACCTTGCCTTCCGGCATCTCAAAGAGCTGGAATTTCAGTGATGAACTGCCTGAGTTAACTGCCATGATTTTTGTCATAATGTCTCTCCCCTACTTTATTTTATTTATTTTTTTGACATAATTGTCCAATAATTCACTGTCTTCATTCTTCATTTCTTCAAGTATTGCATCAAGTTTTCTGTCTCTTTCGATCAGCTTCAGAGCTTTTTCATATGAATCAAGCTGAACAATGGATCGTTTGATCAGATCCTGCACTGCGCTTTTGGAAATCATATAGTTATCTGCAATTTCGTTCATTGACAGATCTTCATTGAAGTATTCATCGAGAATCTCCTGCTGATGTCTGGTCAGAAGATTTCCGTAATAATCCAGAAGCATGATGTTCCGTTCACGATCAAGAGGCATGTCTTAGTTCTCCTATGATAGATTCCAGATAGAGATCGAAATCAAAGTCCTGCAGATCATCCATCCCCTCTCCAACGGTGATAAATCTGACCGGCAGTCCGGTAATGTTTTTGATGGCAATGATGATACCGCCTTTTGATGTACCGTCCATTTTAGTCAGAATGATACCGTTAAGATCGGTAATTTCATTAAACAGTTCCGCTTGTGACAGGCCGTTCTGGCCCGTGTTGGCATCGAGAACCAGCCAGGTATTGTGTGGAGCTCCTTCGATCTCTTTGCCCAGAACGCGGTGCATCTTTTCGAGTTCGGCCATCAGATTGATTTTGTTCTGCAGTCTTCCGGCTGTATCGCAGATCAGGAAGTCTATATTATTCTCTTTGGCAAAACGACATCCTTTTACAAGAACCGAACTCGGGTCTTCGTTGTCCTTTCCTGTAATACACGGTATATCCAGACGCTCAGCCCAGGCTTGCAGCTGCTGCGTAGCACCGGCACGGAATGTATCGGCTGCGACTAAAGCGACGGTTTTGCCGTCGTTAAGATATCGGTTTGCGAGTTTTGCACAAGTTGAAGTCTTTCCGGATCCGTTTACACCAACCATCAGAATTACGGTAGGACCGTTTTCATTGATGACGATATCTGGATCGGGATTTTCAAAATATACTTCCCGGAATGTCTGTCCGAGAAAATTCATGATATCTTTTGCGAAAAGATAGTAGTAGTTCTGACATGTTTCGAAGAATTTATCACAGATCAGTTCGGAAGTTCGATAACCGATATCCGCTTCAATCAGAGTGACCATCAGCTGTTCCATAAAATCTTCCTTATTCTGTTTTTTGTTTTCCGTAACAAAACGCAGTTTCTTTCCTAAAGAATCGTTTGTTTTGGCACAACCATGAAGATATTTATTTTTATCCTTTGCACAGAGACCCATTATGCCTGTACACCAGCCTTATCTTCCTGATCGCTCATCTCAATTGCTTCGACAAGCTTGACCTGCAGCATCTGAGAAATGCCCCTTTTCTGCATGGTGACGCCGAACAGCGAATCACACTGTTCCATCGTACCGGGACGATGCGTAATGATGATAAACTGCGAGCGATCCGAAAATTCCTTGACATATTTGGCAAATCTTTCAACATTCGCAACGTCAAGCGCAGATTCAACCTCGTCAAAGACGATCAGGGGTTCGGGCCTGACTTTTAGAATGGTAAACAGAACGCAGATCGCGATCAGTGATTTTTCGCCGCCTGAGAAAAGACGGATCGATTTAACGGCTTTTCCCGGAGGCTGAACGTCGATATCTATTCCGGTATTGAGAATATCGTTGGGATCTTCAAGAACGAGTCTTGCTCTTCCGCCGCCGAAAAGCTTGGCAAAAGTTGCCGGCAGTTCAGCATTGATCGCATCAAAGGTTTTTGAGAACTGTTCTTTCATGATCTCGTCCATCTCATCGATTGCCGAAAGGATTTTATCCCTTGACTCGATCAGATCGTCATAGTTCTTTTTAAGGAATTCATAACGCTCGTTGACTTCACTGAATTCCTCAGGCGCCGACATATTAATATTGCCAAGTTCCTGGATCTCGCGCCTCAGATTCATGACTTCTTCCTTGGCAGTCTCATCTATTTCGATGCTGTTGTTTTCCAGGGCGTATTCAAAAGTCATCTGGTATTCGGAAGCAAGTCTGTTCAGATTGTTCTCGAGCTTTGTCTCCAGAACCGCACGGTTCATATTGACATTGGCGATTCCGTTCTTTGTTTCGTCAAGCTGACGGCGAATCTGACGGATCTGCTGTTCCTTGCGGTCGATTTCCGCCGACAGTTTCATCCTTTCATCCCGTCTCAGTTTAAGCGATGTCGAAAGTTCATCCTTTTTTGCATAGTTTTCCGAAAGTTTGGCTACCAGCGTATCGCTGATGGTTTCCTGGCTGCTGTTGGGAACGATGTTTTCAAAATCGGCCCTCAGTTTCTCATACTTTGCCCGCTTCGTATCTACAATCGGCTCAAGCTGAGCCATTGCAATTCTTTTTTCGGTAATCTGCTTATCAAAAGCATCTTTCTGGGCAAGCAGAAGATTGTAGTTTTTCGAAGCGAGTTCACTCTCCGCCTTATAAGAGATCAGATCGTTTTCTATTCTGTTGAGTTCCGATTGAGCGGTAATCAGAGACACTTCGTTTTTGATCTTTCCGCCGGTCATCGAACCGCCTTTATGGACGACATCGCCTTCAAGAGTGACGATCTTGTAACCGTGATTCAGCAGATAAGAAAGATGATTCGCATTTTCCAGCGTATCGGTAACAAGTATATTTCCTAAAAGACTTTCTCTTACCGGTTCATATTCGGGATCGCAGGAACAGAAATCGTATGCAGTTCCCAGATAACCGTCAGTATTATCGCAGATGACCTCATCTTCATAGCGGACCATATGAGGCTTGCAGACGGTCAAAGGCAGGAATGTCGCTCTGCCGGATCTGTTTCTTTTCAGAAAATCGATCGCTTTGCGTGCAGCTTCTTCATCCTTGGTGACAATATGGTATACGCTGCCGGCAAGCGCCGTATTGATAGCTTCCTCATAGCCTTCATCCGGGCGAATAATCTGTCCGATAACGCCCATGATACCGTAGAAAGAGCTCTTGTGAGCCATTATTGATTTCGTACCGGACTGGTTGACTGAAGAGAATGGATCTGATATGACGTTTTTCAGAATCTCCCTTCGGTTATTCACCCTGTTGAGTACGTTGATCGATTCATCCCTTTTCAAAGAAGCTTCGCTTAAATCGAAAGCGGTATTTTCAAGATTCGTGTTCAGAATTTCAATTTCCGATTTAAGCTTGTTCAGACGTTCCAAACGGTCGTTATATTCGAATTTCGCTTCAGCAATATAAGACTCCATCTCTTTGATTTTTTCTTCAGATGAGCCTCTTTCGATCGCGTATTTACGTTTTTCATCGATTTCGATCCTTCTCGCTTCGAGCGTCTGGATCTCATTCATCGTCATCATGAGTTTTTCCTGGATCGTATTGATCTCGCGATCATATTCTTTCAGGCGATTCTTGCTTTCGAAAGTGGAATTCTCATGGACCTGGATCGTCGTTTCGTGCATTGCCATCGCAGTTTCCAGCTCAAATAAAGACTTTTCTAGTTCAGTTTTCTGAAGGTTGAGATTGCGAATATCATTGACAAGAACGGCAACCTCGATCTGTTCGAGTCTCGACTTTTTCTCTCTGAAGATTTCAGCTTTTCTGGCCTGCCGCTTAAGCGGTGTTACCTGTCTTTCAAGTTCGCTTAGTATATCGTAGGTACGATCAAGGTTCTCTTTTGTACGTTCCAGTTTGTTCAACGATTCGATTTTTCTCTTCTTGTACTTCGAAACACCGGCTGCATCCTCAAAAATCTCCCGGCGGTCATAAGGTTTCGCTTCTGCAAAACTGATGATATTTCCCTGAGAGATCATTGAAAGTGAATTCTTTCCAAGGCCGGTATCGAGGATCAGATCAAGAATATCCTTATACCTTACGTTCTTTTTGTTGATCAGATACTCCGCATCCTGATCGTCGTTATAGATCCTTCTTGTCAATTCTATTTCGTCGAGATCTGAATTGAGCATGTGCTGACTGTTGTCGAAAACGAGCGTGACTTCAGCCATGTTCATCGCTTTTCTTTCTTCCGTACCGGCAAAAATAATATCGGTCATCTTTTCTCCGCGAAGCGATTTGACAGACTGTTCGCCGAGAACCCAGCGGATCGCATCGGAAATGTTGGATTTTCCGCATCCGTTAGGACCGACAATCCCGGTGACGGGATCTTCGAAATTTATGGTTATATGATCAGCGAAGGATTTGAAACCCTGCATTTCTATTCGTTTAAGAAACATCAATACTCCTTTTTCATTAGTCTATTATAACAGATTTGACATAGCCAAAAAAGGCAAAAGACGCCTTTTAAGCGTCTTGTTAGTCATCAGGAATTGAGCTTTACATGAAGCGGAATGAAGTCGTCCGTTTCGTTTGCAAAAACGCGATCTTTTTCGATCAGTTCCGTAATTCCGTTTCTTTTTCTGACGGAATAGACGTTTTTATTTTCCTTTAAAATATAGTGTTTGTTTTCTGACATATAACTCTTAAAAGGATCCGATACGATATACATCAGGACCCTGTCTCCTTGCGTAAAGACAATCGGGCGTATTATCTTGCCGTTTCTGTTCCGATATGCCTGAATCAGATCAGTGATCTGGTCTTCATGAAGTTCGCTCGATAAAACGATGTGATCAAAACCGAGAACTCGCAGGAATTCATAAGCATAGGAATTGGAACAGTTCAGAGTATAATAGGCAATTTTCGAGTCGCATTTTCTGAATAGACCGCCGAATTCAGCTGCTACGGCATTTTCATATGCAGGATACTCGGATCTTCTGTTTATGACCGGATCCAAATGATATAACTTGTCTCCCATGGAAAAGAGATCGTCTTCCTGAACGGCAGTCCCTTCAAAATAAGGTTCTTCCTTGTTTGAGCATGTATAATCCGGATGAATGATTTCTCTTTTGAACTGATCAAGTCTATAGCAGTCGAAAGCTTCGATCGCTTCCCTTCGCACGGCGTTCATTTCCTTTACACTCAGGAAGGCATCCGCAGTCTCTATATTGATATCGTTCAGATAATAGACGGTTTCATTCAGCTTTGAGAACTGTTTGATAATATTATCTTCACTCAATGGTGCATTGACAGCCCTCTGTGCTACGATATCCGAAACATAATCGAAATGAATATCATTATGTCGAAGTGATACTTTTACGTTTTCATCGGGATATATATGGACCGACATTGAAAGAGGAACTTTTTTTTCTTTCTTTGAAACGATCCTTTCCTCCAGAAGATGATCGAGTGTTTTAAATACCTGTCCCCTGTGGTTTTCAGCAGTTTCTATTGCGGCAATCTGTCCGGCAGATGCACTGTTTGTGAGCTTTCCATCTACGTAAAGTTTGTTGACGATACACCCGAATTCACCGATTCGGATGCCGTCAAACTGGGCAAGCTTCTCATTCAGGCGTATATATAAGAGTCCGTTTCTGTGGTAAAGCGTTTCTCCGAGAAGAATGCCCTGATGATTGGGCGTCTTCTGACCGAAGAGATCATTTCTTCCCATCAAAAGGTCATTGCTGAATTGTCTGTTAAACAGGACCTTGAGATCCTTCATTTCCTGCTCGGAAGGTCTGAAGGTTTTGCCTTCCATATGGCAATCTATCGCCTTTCTGTATAATGACGTGACATATCCGACATATGCGGGAGATTTCATTCTTCCTTCAATCTTGAATGAGGATACGCCGGCATCGATGAGATCGCCGATGTCTTCCAGAAGGAACATGTCCTTTGGCGAAAGCAGATAATCGGTCTTTGTTTTTACGCGGTTACCGTTTTCTTCATACAGTTCATAGCGAAGACGGCAGCACTGAGCGCACATTCCCTTGTTTGCCGAACGGTTTTTGACGGATGAAGACATGAGACACTGTCCGGAATAGGAAACACAGAGGGCGCCATGTACGAATGTTTCGATTTCGATATCTTCTCTGCAGGCGTCTCTGATAAACTCAAGAGTTGATTCCCTTGCAAGAACCACTCTTTTGAATCCGAGTCTTTTTGCGTTTTTTACCCCTTCAAGATTGTGGATATGCATCTGCGTTGAACAGTGCAGTTCAAAGTCCGGATAATGGCTTTTCAGATAATAGTACAGGCCAAGATCCTGAATGAGCAGCGCATCCACATTGGAACGATAGTAAAAATCGGCCATCTTGATTGCATTGGCAAATTCTTTTTCGCTTAAAAGCGTATTCAGCGTCACAAAAACACGAACATCGTGAAGATGCGCGTATTTGACGGCCTCAGTCAGTTCGTTTTCATCGAAATTGCCGGCAAATGCTCTGGCGGAAAAATTCTTTCCGCCGAGATAGACCGCATCAGCGCCATTGTTGACGGCAGCTTTGAGGCATTCAAAATTCCCGGCCGGTGAAAGCAGTTCAACTCTTCGCATTCTTGTACTCCAGGGAAAGGCCTCCAAGAGAAGTCTCTTTGAGTTCAGTCGCCAATTTATGGCCTGTATAGTTCATTGCGTTAACTACGGAATCAAAACTGATGGCATTTCCTTTGACGTTGTTCAGCTGGCCTGAAAGATAGGCACAGTCATATGCCCGCAGAATGCTGATGGCATTGCGTTCGATGCAGGGAATGATGACATATCCCAATACCGGGTCACAAGTAAGTCCCAGGAAGTGTTCAATACCCATTTCTGCAGCGTATTCTATGGAATGAAGATCAAATCCGTTCAGATAGGCGATTGCCGCCGAAGCCATTGCGCAGGCTGTTCCGACTTCGGCCTGACATCCGCCAGTCGATCCGGCAATGGATGCGTTTTTCTTGATGCAGTTGCCGAAAACGCCGCCGATTGCCAACATGTCGCAAAGCAGATCGATGTCCCTGTTTTCATTGTGATGCAGATAATACATCAGAGAAGTGAGAATGCCGCAGGCGCCCAAAGTCGGTGCAGTACACATCAGCCCGCCTGCTGCATTTTCTTCGCAGCATGCATAGGAATATGCAACCAGATAGTCATCCTTCTCTTTTGCCTTTTCATAAAGCTTTTTTGCTACACGATAGTATCCGAGTTCTGCGTTGAGCAGGCCCTCTTTGGATAGGCCTTCCTCTACAGCGGAAAACATGACTTTCAGGCATTCCTTAAGGTAATCCTTAAGATCCGGTTCATTTTGATATATGTATTCAAACATAGTGATGTTGTTGTCCTTGAGAACGCGCTTGATTTCTTCGAAATTATTCTCAGTGTATACTTCGCTGTCGTCTCCCGCATCGAATTCATCGATGCGAATAGCACCTCCGCCAAGTGACTTGGAGTGCCACACTTCAAGATTTTTGCCGCGTATGATCATGTTGTTTTCCGGATCATTGAAATCAAACTCAAAATCGACATTGTCGCTGTGAAGTGCCTTTTTGATGATATCGATCGTGCCGTGCCCTTTAGCCGTAAGAGCGAGAGATCCTCCCAAAATGATCCTGTAGGCTTCGGCTTGCGGATGCTGCTGCTTGTAAAGTCTGGCGATCCTGAATGGTGCAATCGTGTGGGAACTGGAAGGAC
>JAEEGL015395079.1_pt1 | contig 21776 bp, 34 predicted proteins | sample 9134231 | NCBI WGS metagenome assembly JAEEGL01 (sample SAMN16246548, study PRJNA631951) | gut metagenome | biome: gut microbiome; feature: rumen; material: fiber-attached | host: Bos | place: Iran: Karaj | collected 2018-10
AAAAAGGGTTACCTGTTTCCAGGTAACCCAATTTTAGTTTAGTTGAACTAAGGATTAGTCAACGAAGGCTAAGATAGCCATCGGAGCATTGTCGCCACGACGGTTGTAAGTCTTTAAGACTCTGGTGTAGCCACCGTTTCTTTCCTTGTACTTTGGACCATAGACGTCAAAAAGCTTCTGTAAAGCATTTTTGCCAGTCTTTGGATCAACAAAGCCCTGTTCACGAACGAATCTGGCAGCTAATCTTCTAGCAGCTAAATCGCCCTTCTTGGCATAGGTGACTAAACGATCAGCTTCCTGGGAAGCGCGTTTAGCAACAGTGACAGTGACTTCGACCTGACCGGAGATGATAAGCTGAGAAACAACGTTTCTGAGCATATTCTTTCTCTTGTCAGAAGTATAACCGGCTTTGAAGCGGACACCGCCCTTACCGTGTACATTTCTTCTACCAATAGTACCCATAGTAGTTTACCTCTCTTTACTTCTTGGTGTTATCGTCATGCTGGAGGGATAAACCGAAGCCGGCCAACTTATCCAAGATTTCCTTATAGGACTTCTTACCTAAGTTACGGACGGTCATCAGTTCGGATTCCTTCATGTTGCAAAGTTCCTGAACGGTCTTGAGACCATTTCTCTTAAGACAGTTGTAAGAACGGACAGAAAGATCGAGATCTTCCAATGTCATAGAGTTGAACTGATTTTCAGGTTTTTCTTTGCTGATAGCCATGACTGTCGCATCTTTGACAGCCTGGTTGAGTTCCTCGAAGAGCTTGAAGTGATCATCAAGGATTTTGGCAGCCCAGGCGACGGCGTCGCTGGCTTCCATGCTGCCATCGGTAGTGACTTCGATGACGAGCTTTTCATAGTTGGCATCATGGCCAACACGAGTAGGTTCAGTGGTGATGTTGACTTTGACGATTGGGGAGAAGTTGGAGTCAACAGCAATCATGCCTAATCTCCAATTGCTGTCCTTATTTTCTTCAGCAGTGACAAAGCCACGGCCTTTCTTAGCATATAAGGACATGCGGATGTGACCACCCTTAGCCAAATGGCAGATGACCAAATCCTTATTGACGACAGAAACCATATCTGGGCAGACGATATCGCCAGCCTTGATGGTCTTTTCTTCGTCTTTGGCAGTAACATCAAGTTTTAAAGTTTTGCCTTCATCCAATTCGGAATCATCGCGTAAAACGAGATTCTTGATGTTTAAAACAATCTGAGTAAGATCTTCGACAACACCTGGTAAGGCAGTATATTCATGACGAGCGCCATCGACTTCGATGGCATAGACAGCAACACCAGGTAAAGAGGAGAGAAGGACTCTTCTCATGGCATTACCGACAGTAACACCATAACCAGTTTCAAGTGGAGTGATGGTGAAACGACCAAAATTTGGAGCAATGTCGGATTTGCTGATTTGGAACTTCGGCTGTTCGAATTCTTTCATTCTAGCTCTCCTTTCCGCTATTGTTTAGCCACGTGGCTTCTTGGCTGGACGGCAACCATTATGCGGAATAGGAGTGACGTCGGCAATGGACAAAACCTTTAAACCAGCAGCTTCTAAAGCTCTAGTAGCAGTTTCTCTGCCTGGGCCTGGGCCCTTGATTTCGACATCAACACTTCTTAAACCACGATCGAAGCAAGTTTTAGCAACATTGGTAGCAGCTAACTGTGCAGCGAATGGAGTGGACTTTCTGGAACCGGAATAACCGGAGGTACCAGCGCTAGCCCAAGCGATAACTCTACCCTGTTCATCAGAGATAGAAATGATGGTGTTGGAGAAAGTGGCGTGGATATGAGCGACACCCTTAGTGAAGGTAAGTTTAGCCTTCTTCTTTCTGATAGTAGTCTTTTTGGATTTTTCAGCCATTTTATTCTATCCTCCCTGATTACATGGTTGCTTTCTTGTGGTTAGCAACAGTCTTTCTCGGACCCTTGACGGTACGAGCATTGGTCTTATCTCTCTGGCCACGGACTGGGAGACCTCTCTTGTGTCTGTTACCACGATAAGTACCGATTTCGGTTAATCTCTTGATATCAAGAGCGACCTGTCTACGTAAGTCACCTTCAACAACATACTTGGCAACTTCGTTTCTGACAGCAGTAAGTTCTTCTTCAGAACAATCTTTGACACGCTTGGTGCCATCAACTTTAGCATCTGCAACGATCTTCTTAGCAGTGGTGAAGCCAATACCGTAGATATAACGGAGGCTACAAACTAACTGCTTATCGTTTGGGATATCAACGCCTGCAATACGAGCCATATTTATCCTATTTCCTTTCTTTAGCCTTGTCTCTGCTTATGCTTTGGATTGGAGCAGATGACCATAACACGTCCCTTACGCTTAATAACTCTGCATTTATCGCAGATCGGCTTAACTGAAGCTCTAACTTTCATTGTTAAGTTCTCCTTTAAAATTTACTTATATCGGTACACAATGCAGCCATTCGTGACATCATAGGGAGAGATTTCGACCGTAACCTTATCTCCCGGCAAAATATGGATTTTGTTCATTCTCATCTTACCGGATACTCTGGCGCGGATTACGGCGCCTCCGTCGAGCTGTACCGAATACTTCTCGCCGGGTAGGGAATCGAGAACTGTTCCCTCCATCTTAATGAAATCTTCTCTGCTCATTCTTTACTTTCATTCTCCAATTCTTGTAGATGTCGCTTGACATTGGAGTCAACCGACGTGATGATTGCCCCATCAGATGTGATGACGACGTCATTCTCATAATGACAGGTTAATTGTTTGTCGGCAGAAACGATACCCCAGCCATCCTGGAGGGTGATGATATCACTCTTGCCAGCCATGACCATAGGTTCAATGGCAAGACACATGCCTTCTCTGAGGTAAGGGCCTAAACCCATCTCTGGCGAATAATAGTTGTAGATGAATGGATCTTCATGCATCTCACGACCAATACCATGACCACCATACTCTTTCACAAGGGAGTAGCCATATTTATCGGCAGTTCTTTGAATGGCCATGCTGATCTCATAGAGATGACGGCCGGGCTTAAGAACTTTGAAAGCCTCATAGAAACATTCTTCGGTGCAACGGATGAGCCGTTTCGCTTCATCGGAGATATTTCCTACGGCGAAGGTTCTACAAGCATCGCCATTGTAACCATTGTTATCAAGGTTACCCATATCGATACTTAAGATATCGCCTTCTTTTAAGATGACGTTTTTAGAGGGAATTCCATGAATCAGAGTGGAATTGACCGAAGCGCAGACAGACCATTTGTACCCGTCTTCGAGGGAGAAGTTAGGCTTTCCTCCACTTTCGCGGATATATTTTTCTGCCAGTTTATCAATCTCAGCAGTGCTGCGGCCCGGTTTGATCTCTGGCGCAAGAAGGTCAAAGATTTTGCCAAGCTTATTGCCTGCTTCGATCATCTTTTCCATTTCTCGTTTGGTTTTGATGATGATCATTACTTAGCCTCTAAAAGTATCTTCTTGATGTCAGCAAAGACTTCTTCAATGCTCTGAAGAGCATCAACCTTGCCAAGGACATTCTGCTTAGCATAATGCTCAGCAATTGGGAAAGTCTGTTTGGCATAGGCGTCAAGACGAACCTTGAAAGCCTCAGCGTTATCGTCCTTGCGCTGGATGAGTTCATGACCACAGACATCGCAGATACCATCAACCTTTGGTTTCTTGGTATTGATGTTGTAGCTGGCACCACATTCTGGGCAGACGCGACGAGAGGTGATACGTTCAGTCAAGACTTCATCGTCCGCAGTCATAAGGACAACGGCGTTGATTCTTCTATTGAACTTTGCCAACATGTTATCCAAGGCTTCTGCCTGAGGAATCGTTCTTGGGAAACCGTCGAGAAGGAAACCCTTCTTGCAGTCATCCTGACAGAGACGTTCTTCAACAAGGCCGATGGTTACCTCATCTGGTACAAGAAGACCAGCATTGATGTATTCCTGGGCCTTTAAGCCTAATGGAGTCTTATTCGAAATAGCAGCACGGAACATATCGCCTGTAGAAATATGCGGCACGGCGAAGTTCTTCACAATCAATTCTGATTGGGTTCCCTTGCCAGCGGCAGGGGGACCCATCAAAATGATATTCAACTCTTTGTTTTCGTTTTCCATAGTTACATTTCACTTTCTGCGAATCCCTGACCAGCAAGGATACCATTGATCTGATTATTGATTTCAAGAGCGACACCAACGACGATGATAAGACCAGTACCACCAAGCGATAAGGATGATGGAACAGCTCCCGTCAACGACAAGATGACTGGGATGAGAGCAATAACGGTCAAAGCCATAGAACCGATGAAGGTAATACGGTTAAGAACCTTAGAGATGTATCTTTCCGTTTCAACACCAGGTTTGATACCGGTGATGTAAGTTCCGGACTGTTGGAAATTCTCAGCAATTCTTTCTGGATTGATTTCCAGCTGAGCATAGAAGTAAGAGAAGGCAATGATCAGGACAGCATAGATGATCGTACCCCATGGGAAGGAGACTTTATCAGTCATGACTGTCATAGCCTGATAATTGAAGACTTCTTCAATCTTCAGAGCCCAAGGAGCTGGATTTCCGTTCGAGAACAAGGAAATGATGATACTTGGAGCAACCATGATGGAGGAAGCGAAGATAACCGGCATAACCGAAGAAGCGTTCACCTTGATAGGCAAGAAGCTTGCCTGCTGAGAGGAAAGTTCATTCGATTGTGAGGTATTGGAATGAGAGACCGGCAAACGACGCTGAGATCTCTCGATGAATGTAACAAAGACAACGATAGCGATCATAGCCAGTAAGTAGACTGTGATCTGAACAGCACCTTCCAAGATAAGTGAGGCATCACCAGTTTCGATCTTGTCGCCTAAATAAGAAGTAAAGGCGTTTGCGATCTGACTTGGCAACGAGGCAATAATACCTTCGAAGATCAAGACAGAGATACCGTTACCGATACCCTTGTCTGTGATCTGATCACCTAACCAGGTAAGAATCAATGCACCAGCGACCATGAAGACGATGATCTTCGTGTAGCCCCATGGGCTGTCGTCGTTGAGGGTGATACCATTGCTGTTCTTTAAAGCAACGATGATACCATAGGCCTGAACGGCGGCTAAAGCGACGGAGAGAACACGAGTGACAACATCAAGCTTTTTACGGCCGGACTCGCCTTCCTTGGACATGTTGGCCAAAGATGGAAGAACATCCATGGACAACAGCTGGATGATAATTTGTGACGTGATGTATGGGGAGACACCTAAAGCGAGAATTGAGAAATTCTGCAAGGCGCCACCACCCATCATGTTGAGTAACGAGAAGGAAGAAGTAGTATCGTCCCAAATGTTTTGACTGACTGTGACACCTGGAACGGTGATAGCCGAACCGATTCTGAAGACAAGGAAAATGGCTAACGTAAATAATATACGGTTCAACACATCCTTGTTATGGAAAAATGCGGCTACTTTTTTCATTACTTACCCTCGATTTCAGTTTGTTCCTCGCCTAAGTTGGCTAAGCTCTTGTAGAAGTTGATACGAGCTTCCTTGAGGGATTCAGTAGCAGTGGTGCCACCGACCTTCTCAATTGCTTCCTTGGCGGACTTAGTGAAAGCCTGAACGGTAACGTTGAGCTTCTTAGTGAGTTCACCGTTGCCTAAGACCTTGACTGGCATGTTGAGGTTTCTGAGTAAGCCAGCGAAAACCAAAGCGGTAGCGTTGACAACAGCACCATCAGCGAAGCAAGCTTCAAGATCAGAAAGCTTCACAATAGTATACTCGACTCTGCCATAGTTGGTAAAGCCATGTTTTGGAACACGTCTGTATAAAGGTAACTGACCACCTTCAAAGCCGATTGGGACCTTGCGACCCTGTCTAGCGCCCTGACCCTTCTGACCACGGGTAGAAGTTTTACCCATACCAGAACCGAGACCACGGCCGACTCTCTTAGGAAGATGACGGGAACCTTTAGCAATCTTGAGATTATTTAATTCCATGATATTTTCCTCCTAATTACTTGGCTTCTTCGCTAGTGGCAACCTTTTTGCCATAACGAGTTTCAGAGATCTGTTCATAAGTCTTTAACTGCTGGAGACCATCGATGGTAGCCTTGACGACATTACCCTGGGTTCTAGCACCATAGATCTTAGAATAGACGTTCTTGATACCGGCCAATTCGAGAATGGAACGGACAGCACCACCAGCGACCAAACCGGTACCGGCTGGGGCTGGCTTAAGGAAGACCTGAGTAGCACCAAAGTGACCCATGACAGCATGTGTGATGGTGTCGCCCTTGGCGATATACATCTTACCTAAGTTCTTTCTGGCAGCAGCAAGAGCCTTCTTGATGGCATCTGGTACTTCGTTGGACTTACCTAAGCCATAACCATATTTGCCCTTGCCATCGCCGATGACAACTAAAGCGGTGAAGCGGATACGCTTACCACCCTTGACAGTCTTTGCGACTCTAGAGATCTTGATGACTCTTTCTTCGTAAAGCTTTTCTTCTTTTCTACCGCGTGGATTTCTTTCGCGGTTGAAACGGCGACCGCCATTGCCGAAGCGCTTGGCTCCTTTAGCATTGGCAGCAGACTTCTCACCGCCTTCAGCGGCTTCGGCCTTGACTTCAGTTTCTTCAACTGGAGCGACGTTTTCGTTTAATTCTTCAGCCATTATCTGTTTCTCCTATTAGAAGGCTAAACCTGCTTCTCTGCAGGCTTCGGCCAAGGCTTTGACCTGGCCATGATATAAGTAACCGGAACGGTCGAAGACAGCCTTCGTAATCTTGAGGGCTTTGGCCTTTTCGGCTAAGTCAGCACCAACCTTGCTGGCAGCATCGATGTTAGAAGGATTTTCTAAACCGAGCTTAGCGCTGGAAGAAGAGGCTAAGGTTTTGCCAGTGGTATCATCGACTAAAGCAGCATAGATGAACTTGTTGGAACGGAAGACAGAAATTCTTGGACGATCAGCAGTGCCAGCAACTTTGGCTCTGATTCTGATATGTCTGTGTAATCTCTGTTTGTTCTTATTGAAAACACTATACATTTCTCATCTCTCCTTATTAAGCGGACTTCTTAGCAGAAGCTGGCTGACGTAAGACAACAACTTCACCCTGATAACGGATGCCCTTGCCATGATAGCATTCAGGCTTCTTGGTTTCACGGATGACAGCGGCCTGCTGACCAACCTTCTGTTTATCGATACCTTCAACGATGATCCATAAGTTCTTGGTATCGATGGTCATCTTGACGCCATCCATAGCTGGGATGACATCGGCGTGGGAGTGACCGACATAAAGGACAAGATCGTTGCCCTTCATTTCAGCTCTGTAACCAACACCCTTGACTTCAAGAACCTTCTTGAAGCCTTCGCTGACGCCCTTGACCATATCGTTGATAAGAGCACGAGCAGTACCATGATTCATTCTCATTTCGATAGAATCATTTGGACGGGTGACAAGGAACTTGCCATCCTTTTGTTCGAAAGAAAGGCCTTTGTGGAAGGACTTGGTTAAGGTGCCAAGCTTACCCTTGACGGTGACGTTGGAGCCATCGACAGTGATAGTAACACCTTCTGGAATAGCAATAGGTTCTCTACCAATTCTAGACATTTATCCTATCCTCCTATTACCAAACGTAGGCAAGCACTTCGCCGCCGACGTTAAGCTTTCTAGCCTTCTTGTCAGTCATGATACCGGAAGAAGTGGAGATAATAGCAATACCTAAGCCGTTTAAGACTCTTGGAAGCTTATCAGCACCGACGGTAACACGAAGACCTGGCTTAGAGATTCTCTTGATGCCGCTGATGACGCGGTTGTTCTTGGAATCATATTTCAACTTGATGTTCAAGGTCTTGAAGGAACCTTCTTCGGCCTTGACAGAGAAGTCGGCGATGAAGCCTTCTTCCTTTAAGATTTCACAAACCTTTTCGCCGAGCTTGAAACTTGGAAGAGAAACTTCTTCAGCTTTGCTCATATTGGCATTGCGAATACGGGTTAATAAATCGGATAAAGTATCGTTAACCATAATATTTCTCTCCTTTCATTACCAGCTGGCCTTGTGCATGCCAGGGATTTCACCGTTATAAGCCATTTCTCTTAAGCAGATACGGCAGACACCGAACTGTCTGAGAACGCCATGGACTCTACCGCAACGGGAGCAACGGGTATAATTCTGAGTCTTTGGATGCTTCTTCTTGGAAGCGCACTTAATCATTAAAGCTTTTCTAGCCATTGATCTATCCTCCTATTACTTAGAGAAAGGCATACCGAGCTTGGTAAGCAAGGCAGCGGCTTCTTTATCGGTCTTAGCAGTAGTGACAATGACGACATCCATACCCTGAGTACGGGTGACCTTATCATACTGAATTTCAGGGAAGATCAACTGTTCCTTGACACCGACAGAATAGTTACCACGACCATCGAAGGAATCCTTGGAGATACCACGGAAGTCTCTGACTCGTGGTAAATCGATAGAGATGAACTTATCTAAGAAGTCATACATATGGACTCTTCTGAGGGTAACTTTGACACCGACCGGGACGCCTTCACGTAACTTGAAGTTAGCGATAGACTTCTTGGCGCGGGTGACAACTGGCTTCTGACCGGCGATAGTAGCTAATTCTCTGACAGCTTCTTCGACGTTCTTTTCATTGGTACCAGCTTCACCAAGTCTCATGTTAAGAACAATCTTAACAAGCTTTGGACATTCCATGACGGACTTGTAGCCAAATTCCTTCATCATTTCAGGAACGATTTCTTCCTGATATCTAGTTTCAAGTCTGGAGACGAACTTAGCGACTTGATTGCCCTTGTTGTGGGCTTTCTTGACGGACACGCCGTTTTTCTTAGTTTCAGCCATGATCTATCTCCTTACTTAATTTCAGTGCCGCTCTTCTTAGCGACTCTGACTTTCTTATCATCTTTGAGCATATAGCCGACTCTGGTAGCCTTGTTGGTCTTTGGATCAACTAAGGCAACGTTAGAGGCATCGATTGGAAGGTTGATTTCCTTGATGGTGCCCTTTGGGTTAGCCTGGGAAGGCTTGACATGCTTCTTGTTGACGTTGACGCCTTCAACAACGACCTTGTTTTCACTTGGCATGGCCTTTAAGACCTTACCAGTTTTGCCTTTGTCGTCGCCAGAAAGGACGATAACAGTATCACCAGTTTTGATTTTCATGTTCATTTCCTCCTAGACTATAAGACTTCGACGGCCAAAGAGACGATCTTCATATATCTATCGCCCTTTTCACGAAGCTCACGAGCAACAGGACCGAAGACACGGGTGCCCTTTGGAGTGCCGTCTTCGTTGATTAAGACGACAGCATTATCATCGAAACGGATGGTGGAACCATCTTTTCTGGAATAAGCCTTCTTGACACGGACAATAACGCCCTTGACAACGTCGGATTTCTTGACTTTGCCGTTTGGAATAGCATCCTTAACAGCACAAATGACAACATCGCCGACACTAGCGGATTTTCTGTGAGAACCACCCATGAGGTGGAAAACTCTGACAGAACGAGCACCAGAGTTATCAGCAACAACTAAGTTAGTTTCAGTCTGAACCATGGTTACTCTCCCTTCTTAACCACTTCAACTAAGCGGAAATGCTTGTCGTGGCTTAATGGACGGCATTCTTCGAAGATGACGACATCACCGACTTTAGCGACGGAATTTCTATCATCAACTTTGTACTTCTTACGAACAGAGACTCTCTTCTTGTAGATTGGATGAGCCTTATAGGTTTCGGTTTCTACAACGATAGTCTTGATCATGTTAGCGGAGATAACAGTACCCTGTAATCTTCTCTTAGGGGCCTGAGTAGCCTGTTTAATTTCTTCAGCCATTTTACTTTAGCCTCCAATTACTTAGCAGCAGCTTCTTTGGCTGCAGCTTTACGTTCATTTTCAACCGTTAAGCATCTGGCGATGTCTTTACGGCAAGCGGTGATCTTTGCACCATTGTCTAACTGACCGGCCTTAGCCTGGAATCTCAAGGAGAGTAAATCGCCCTTTAATTCATAGACCTTCTGAGCGAGGTCTTTGTCAGATAATTTTCTAACTTCTTCGATAGTCATTATTTGTTTTCCTCGCCTTTCTTAACGACTCTGGTAGTGACAGAGAGTTTGTAGCCAGCCTGCTTTAAAGCATACATGGCATCAGTAGGATTGATGCCGCCGATTTCGAACATGACAGTTCCCTTATCGACAACAGCGACCCACTGTTCAACGGTACCTTTACCATTACCCATACGGACTTCAGCAGGTTTCTTGGTGAGACCTAAGTATGGGAAGATACGAATGTAAGTCTTACCGAACTTCTTGGTGTATCTGGATAAGACGACACGAGCAGATTCGATCTGACGGTTGGTGATATAGCCACCGCGAGTAGCGACAAGACCAAAATCGCCGTAAGCAACCGTATTGGTTCTGGAAGCGAAATCCTTTGGTCTGATCAAATGGCTACGACGCCATTTTAATCTCTTTGGTTGTAACATTCTTATTCTCCTTTCTGCTCAGGAGCATCCTTACCTTCGCTTGGAGTAGCCTGAGGAGCTGGACGGTTGCCGCGATTTGGGCGGCCACCCTTGCCGTTGAAACGGCCACGACCGAAAGTCTTCTGTTCTGGACGACGATCTCTTAATTCCTGATAGTTTTCAGGGAGAGCGATCCAGACCTTGACACCGATGACACCATAAGTGGTGTGGCATGGAGTGTAGGCATAGTCAATTGGCTGACGTAAGGTGTGAAGACCAAGAACACCTTCACGATATTCTTCGTAACGAGCGATTTCAGCACCGCCGATACGACCCTTGGTCATGGTCTTGCAGCCGAGAGCACCAGCTCTCATGACTCTCTGAATAGCCTTCTTCTGGACAACACGATAGGAAGCTCTTTCCTGAAGCTGTTTGGCGATGTCCTTGGCAACAAGCATAGCGTCCAAATCAGGATTCTTGATTTCGACGATAGTGAACTTGATGGTCTTGGCATCCTTCTTGAGGAGCTTGGCAACCTTAGCAGTGATTTCCTTGATCTGAGCACCATCTTTGCCTAAGACAATAGCTGGGTGGCTAACTAATAAGGAAATAGTGATGTTGTTCTTGATTCTTTCAATATCAATTCTGGATAAACCAGCATCGATCTTGTTGAGAAGTGGTTCAAGATACTTTCTGATCTTGATGTCTTCTTCAAGATAAGAAGCATAAGTCTTCTTGTCAGCATACCAGTGACTGGACCAGTCACGGTTGATGCCTAAACGTAAGCCGTTTGGATTAACTTTCTGACCCATAATTACTTAGCCTCCTTGGTCTTGAGAGTAACGAAGACGTGAGACCAGCGCTTGACTAAGCCGCTGGCAGAGCCCTTAGCTCTTGGTAAGATTCTCTTCAATCTCATTGCATCATTAGCAGTGATTTCAGCGATGTATAAGGAATCGCGGTCCATCTTGAAGTTGTTGACAGCATTAGCTTCAGCAGACTTGATGAGCTTTTCGATATCCTTAGCGCACATCTTAGAGCAGTTTTCTAAGATAGCATAAGCAGTATCAAGGTCCTTGCCACGAACTAAATCGATGACAAGTCTGACCTTTCTTGGAGTGACACCATAGTTAAGGAGCTTAGCCTTGGCTTCGGTGACAACTTTTTCTTCTGCTAAAGGCTTGACTTCAGCAGTTTTGGTTTCTTTTTCAGCCATGTTCTCTCTCCTTATTTAGCAGCCTTATCGTCACCAGCTTTATGAGCGGTGAAGGTGCGGGTGAAAACGAATTCACCTAATTTGTGGCCAACCATGTCTTCAGTGACATAGACTGGAACGAAAGCTCTGCCGTTGTGGACAGAGATAGTGTGTTCAATGAATTCCGGGAAGATAGTGGAACGTCTGGACCAAGTCTTGATGACTTCCTTCTTGCCGGAGGCATTCTGCTCCTGAACTCTCTTGAGGAGCTTTGGATCGCAATATGGACCCTTTTTAGAACTTCTGGACATTTCTCATTCTCCTCCTGTTTACTTACCGTTACGTCTTCTGACGATGAGACGGTTAGATCTGTTCTTCTTGGAACGAGTCTTGACACCCATGAGTCTTCTACCCCAAGGAGATCTTGGAGCATCATGACCGACTGGGTTCTTACCTTCACCACCACCATGTGGATGGTCGTTTGGGTTCATGACAGCACCACGGACGGTTGGACGTTCGCCAAGCCATCTGGTTCTACCAGCCTTACCCTTGGAGGTGAGGTTGAAATCTTCGTTGCCGACAGCGCCGATAGTGGCTCTGCAGGTTAAGAGGAACTTTCTGACTTCGCCGGAGGCTAATCTTAAGGTGCAGTACTTATCTTCCTTACCTAAGATCTGAGCAGAAGTACCAGCAGCACGGCAGACCTGGCCGCCCTTGCCTGGTTGGAGTTCAACGTTGTGAACAGTGATACCTTCTGGGATGGAACCTAATTCCATGCAGTTACCGACAGAGATTTCGCCGGCCTTGCCATCAGTAACAGTCATGCCGACAGTTAAGCCCTTTGGACAGATGATGTATCTCTTCTTGCCCTTGGTATCGATGATTAAAGCGATACGGCAGTTTCTGTTTGGATCGTATTCGATAGCCTTGACAGTAGAGGTGGATTCACCACTTCTCTTAAAGTCGACTAAACGATACATTCTCTTGTTACCACCACCGATGTGACGGGTAGTGATGTAGCCCTGATTGTTTCTACCACCAGTTTTCTTGAGTGGTACAAGCAAAGATTTTTCAGGAGCTTTCTTAGTGAGATCTCTCGTGGATAAAGTGGCGAGATTTCTCATACCCCCAGTAAGAGGGTTATAAGTCTTAATAGCCATGATTTTCTCCTATAACTTTCTTTGATTATTCGGCTTCTTCATTGGCAGCTCTTTCTTCGTTAGCAACAGCGGCAGTAATCTTGCCGAGATCGAAGGAAGAGTCAAATCTGACAATGGCTCTCTTGTAGGCAGCTAACTTACCAGAGAATCTACCAACTCTTCTGGTCTTAGGAAGAACGTTACGAGTGTTGACGCTCTTGACCTTGGCGTTGAAGATGGCCTGGATAGCAGCCTTGATTTCAAGCTTAGTAGCTTTCTTAGCAACAGCGAAGACCATTGCGTTGTCAGTGGCCTGTAACTTCTGGGTTTCTTCAGTGACAATGACATACTTGACAATGGAGAAGTCCTTGATGATAGCAGGACGAGTGACATATTCAACTGGTTCTTCAACTTTCTTTTCAGCAGCTTTCTTAGTGGAAGCAGCCTTCTTGGTGGTAGCAGCCTTCTTGGCTGGAGCCTTCTTGGCAGCAGCTTTCTTGGCTGGCTTGGTTTCTTCAGCTGGAGTTTCAACAGCTTCAGCTTCGAGTTTCTTTTCTTCAGCCATAATTACTTAGCCTCCTTGCATTCGTCGCAATCGCAATCGACATCGTGATCGAGACAAGCTGGGATAACACCCTTGACCATGATGAGCTTCTTAGCATTAAGAATGTCATAGACAGAAAGGTTATCAGCGGAAACGATGATGACGGATGGGATGTTAGCAGCAGCCTTGATGAGGTTTTCATCATAAGCAGCAACAACTAATAAGTTCTTCTTTTCATCTGCGCCGATAGCAGTTAAAGCCTTGGCGAAGTCCTTGGTCTTGTTAGAAGTGAAGGCATCGTTGGTTAAGACGATGAGATCATTGTTAGCGACCTTGTCAGATAAAGCAGAAGTGAAGGCAATGTAATGTTCCTTCTTATTCATCTTTAAGGTGTGATTCTGTTCACCGTTTGGAGCGAAGACAACACCACCGTGTCTCCAGACTGGAGAGTTAGTGGTACCAGCTCTAGCGCGACCAGTGCCCTTCTGTCTGAATGGTTTGCGGTTGGAACCATGGACGATGTCACGGGTAAGGGTGTGAGCAGTATCAACTCTTCTGTTAGAGAGGTCAACTCTGATAGCTCTCTGAACAACAACTTCTTTGATTTCAGCACCGAAGAGGTCAGCGGGAAGGGCGACTTCTTCGACCTTTTTGCCAGCATAATCAACTACTGGCCAGTTAAGATTTTCGTTAGCCATTTTTATTCTCCTTCACCTATTAGGATCTCTTAGAACTCTTCATTGGGTTGAGAGCCTTCTTTGGAGCGGCATTAGCCTTAGCAAGAGCTTCCTGCTGCTTCTTCTCGATATCAGCGATGGTCTGAGTGGTGTAGTCAACGATTGGGCTGACTGGGAATGGTCTCTTGTGTTCCACAGTAGAACGGATCTTCATGATGGAATACTTTGGACCAGCGACAGAACCACGGATTAAGATGCAGTTCTTTTCGACATCGACAGCAACGATGGCGAGGTTGAGAACGGTTCTGGTCTGTGGTCTCCACTGACCGGACATCTTCTTACCGGCGTGGACACGGTTGTTGCAACGACCATTGGTAGCTAAGGAACCGATCTGTCTGTGATAACCGGAACCATGGCCCTTTGGACCGATGATGCCATGATATCTCTTGATGGTACCAGTGTAACCATGACCCTTGCTCTTAGCAGTGACATCGACGATATCGCCAGCGGCGAAGATAGAAGCATCAATGCTAGAACCGACTTCATATTTGCCGTAGATTTCATCGCCTTCTAATTCGCGGATGAAATACTTTGGAGCAGTGTTGGCCTTTTTGCAAACACCGGCTAATGGCTTGTTAGCACGGCTCTCCTTTTTATCTTCGTAGCCAATCTGAAGAGCTTCATAACCATCCTTCTCTTTGGTCTTAACCTGGAGAACGACGTTTGGAAGTACTTCAACAACAGTAACTGGATAGGTAGAACCGTCTTCGGCGAAGACAGAGGTCATACCAATCTTTCTTCCGATGATAGATTTCATAAACTGTTCTATCCTCCTTACAACTTGATCTCAACGTCAACGCCAGCTGGCAAATCGAGATTCTTGAGAATGTCGATGGTCTGCTTGGTTGGACGATTGATATCAATCAATCTCTTATGCGTTCTGATTTCGAACTGTTCGCGGGAATCCTTGTCGACGAATGGAGAACGTAAGATAGTGAAGATCTGTTTTTCAGTAGGGAGCGGGATAGGTCCAACTACCTGAGCGCCGGTCTTCTTAGCGGCTTCGACGATCTTAGCGACCGCCTGGTCAAGGACTTTGTGATCATAGCCCTTGAGACGAACACGAATTGATTTGTTTTCTGCCATTGTGTTTCCTCCTTTACCCCAGATCTAAGTAGGGGCATCCGTTCAGTATGAATAACCGGAATACGTTGACAACCGCTGTAGGCGTTTCCGCAACTTCACACGTCAATACGGGCTGAAATGGCATTCAGCGGGTAATAGTCTACTATCAGAAAGCATATAAGTCAACAAAAAAGTTAACTTTTTTTGTGTTTTTTTCACGCCATTATAATATATAGTATTTACACGCGCGCGTAAAGATACAACCCTTGACGGCGTTTCGAGCAACTCTTGTATACAAAGCCTTTTATCCTGGTTTCTCTTTCCAGGTGATTATTGTCATTTTTTCGACTTTTTTGGCCTATTTTTTGATGTTTAAAGGGGTTATCGTACAACGTATCCAGGCGTTTTGAGTTACGGAAGACTATTGGAGAAAATGACCTCTTGGTATAAAATATCCGTATGAAAATAAATTTAAACAACACCGATCGTCAGAAACTTGACGACATTCTCTCTCAACGCGATGAGAACTATGAAGTCTCCCAATTGTGGAACAATTTCTTGCAGGATAACTTTGACGCCTTAAATAAGAAGGGTATTGAAGACCTCATGGATAAAGAAGGCTTAGATGAAAAGACAGCCGTGGAAGAAGCCTTCTTTAACTACCTTCAGCTTGATTCTGCTGATCCTGTCATCGAAAAGATGAAGGAAGATACTCTCTTTGGTTGTCTTACTCCTTTAAAGGAAAAAGCCTTCCTCGATCAGCCTTTTAACCATATCCCAGTAAAAAAGGTCGTTTTAGGCCCCTATCAGTTGACCTACAACTATTTTGAACCATACGAACTGTTCAACGATAATGACACTGTGGCTGACAGCGAGAACAACTTTGCCGAAAAGACCCACGTCTCTTATTTCAGAAGCAAAGTTCCTTATCTCATGTTGATGCAGAAGAGTGAAGTCTGGATGTCTATCACTCCTCATGAGATTCACACCATGGAAAAGGATATCAAGAATGCCAAAGGTAAAGTCCTTACTCTTGGCTTAGGCCTTGGTTATTACGCTTATGAGGTTTCTAACAAGGATGATGTCACTTCTGTCACCATCATTGAAAAAGATAGCAAGGTCATTCAGCTCTTTGAAAAAAATATTCTTCCTTACTTCCCCCATAAAGAAAAGATTCATATCATCAAGCAAGACGCCTTCTTATACTTTGAAAGAGAACTTCAGAAAGAAGAATATGACTATATCTTTGTCGACATCTATCACACCGCTGAAGACGCTTTATGGATGTATTTAAGATTCAAGAGCGACGAAAAGAAATATCACTACAAGCCTTGCCACTATTGGATTGAAGAATCGATCTTATGTCTCTTTAGAAGATATGTCCTAGCCATCATAGAAGAATACTTCCAAGGCATGACGGAAGATGACTATCAGGTTGTCGAAGATGAGGAAAACAAACTTTTCCATGATCTCTATGTGATTTTAAAAGATCGCGAATTCAATTCCATTGATGACATCATTGCCCTATTAAAAACCGACGGATTAAAAGAATTAGCAAAAAATTTCTAGATTTTAGAAATTTTTTATGAAATTTGTAATCATTTCCAAGCCATTTTAAAGGAAATATATTATATTATTTCAGTTGGTTTTAACGACTGACAATTAGAGGGGGTAAATTACAGATGGCAATCAAAATTTTTTGCGACGCTGGAAGCAACCTTTATCCAGCCATCTTAAAAGAGAAGAATCTTGACATTCATGTCATGAGCATGAACGTCATCTTAAATGGAAAGACTTATTGTTGTTACGATGATGATATTGATGTTCCCGCTTTTTCCAAGACCTATTATGCTGCCTTGGATCCAGCCAAGAAGAACGTCCACACTTCCTTAGTCTCTCCTGGACAGTTCCAGGAAGCCTTCCAGAAAGAAGTCGATGAAGGTAACCAGGTCATCTGCTTTACCATGGCCAAGGGTATCTCTGGCACTTATCAGTCCGCTTGTATCGCCGCCGATATGGTAAACGGTCAGGCTGATAAAGAAGTCGTTCATGTCATCAACTCCGCCACCGCTGGTTTTGGTGAAGGTATGCAGGCTATCTACGCCTATGAGAATGTCAAGAAAGGCAAGTCCTTTGAAGAAGTCATCAAGGAAGCGGAAGATCTCGTCTTCAAGATCAGAAGCGAATTCACCGTTGATGATATCCTTTATCTTTCTTCTACTGGCAGAGTCTCACCACTTGTTGCTAAGATTGCCAATCTTTTACGCATCAAGGTCATGCTTAAAGGCAGCGATGAATCCACTATTGAACTGACAAAGAAAGTTCATGGTCGTAAAATCGCCATCAAGTCTTTGATCAACACCTGCTTAGAAAAGATCGTCGACAAGAATCAGACCGTCTATATCACGCATTGCGATTGTGAAGAAGATGCCCTCAGCGTCAAAAACGGTTTGATGGAAGCTGGCATCAATCATATCGAAGTCTATCCTTATGATTTGATCACCGGTAGCCATGTCGGCCCAGGTTGTGTCGCTCTCTTCTACATCGGCGAAAACAGAAACTAATTGAGCATTAAAAAAACCACCACAGGGTGGTTTTTTTACTTGCTAGAATGTTCTTTTTCAACGAGCTTGATAGCAGCGTGCTGAGCATCAGAGCCTTGATAGTTTTCAATGACGATACGTTTAAATGGAATGCTGATATCATTGGCTCGATAAGCTAATAACATCTTTTCTCTGATATCATAGAATACATCCCAATAATCGACTCTCTTGGTATAGCAGATCACTCTCATGGTGATAGAGAATTCAGCCAAGTTATAAACAGCAACAATTGGAGTAGGGTTCTTTAAGATACGTTTATCTAAGGCAATAACATCCTGCATGACTTTCTTACACTGCTCTACATCGGTCGAGTAATCGACATCAATATCGACAGTAAGACGTCTTGTCGGATTAGTAGAATAGTTTGTTACCACGCCTTGTAAGACCTGGTTATTTGGAATGACGACATGCTGATTTTCAAATGTTTCTAAAGTAGAAGCGATTAGACCAACAGAAGAGACCGTACCTTCGCAGGTTCCATTGCTAGAATCAATGCGGATATAATCGCCAGTTCTAAAGTGCTTGCTTCTAAGTAAGACAACACCACTGGCAACTGCTGAAATCAAATCCTGAAGAGATAAACCGATAGCGACAGTAGCCGAAGAGATAACCGTAGCCATCGAAGTCATATCCACACCAAGAATCAACAAGAAGAACACCACTAAGACAATGTTTAATACCAGATTCAAGGCGGCAGCCACAAAGGTCTTCACGGAGACATCCAGGCCGACCTGGGATTTGATACCAGATGCTCTTCTGAAGATGCGCATAAATAGCTTGATGAGATATTTACCGGCAATCAGAAGGATTAAAGCAATGATGATCCTGGTCAACAGGTTCATACTTGCTCCTTCGGGTGTTTCGATTAACCATTGGTAGAGGCTAGCACCCATCTCAGCCCACCAATTCACAAAGTTTTTCCAAAATTCTTCCATAACAATGATATTTTATCAATATTTTTTAGATAGTAAAGAGAAACAAGGTATGAATGGACGGAGATTTAAATTTAATTGTTATTAATAACACTTGTTCTTTATGTTATGATAAATCAAATAGACAAAGAGGTTTCTATGAACAAAATCTTAAAGAAAATTTTAATCATTACTGGTGTAACTCTTTCTGTTGTCGTCCTTTTTGCAGGTGGATATGTCGGTTATGTCTACTTTTCCTATTCTCGTATCGGTGATCAAAAGCTTGATATTGATTCTAAAGTAACCAAGACAAGCCTCTCTACAAGTGAAGAATATAAGGCTTTATCTTATAACATCGGATTTGGTGCCTATTCTCAGGATTTCACTTTCTTCATGGATGAAGGCTATGATGAAAATGGTGAAAAGACCTGTGGTCATTATGGTAAAGCCAAGAGCAAAGAAGAAGTCGAATTCAATATCAATGGTGCCATTAAAGCAGTCAAGGATGAGAATCCCGACTTCATCTGTTTACAAGAAGTTGACACCAATTCGGACCGAAGTCATCACATCAATCAGGATGAATTGTTTACCAAGAACTTTGAAGAATATGATCATACACACTGTGTCAACTTCAACTCCGCTTTCTTCCCTGTTCCACTCTATGACATGCATGGCGCTTCTAAATCTGGTATGACTACTTATAGCAAAGTCAAGATCAACCAAGCCAATCGAGTGGAATACACCATCAGTGACAGCTTTTCGAAATTCTTTGACCTCGATAGATGTTTCTCTTATCACGTCATGGATGTAGAAAATGGCAAGAAGTTCTATTTAGTCAACTCTCATATGTCCGCCTATGATGAAGGTGGAGTAATCAGAGCCAAGCAGTTAAAGCAGATCAATGATTTCTTAGAATCTGTCAAAGGCGAGTATGTTGTCATCTGTGGTGATTATAATCACGACTTATTAACGTTTAATCCCGATTATTCCTATAACAAAGAAAACCGTCCTTATAACGCGACGTTAAGAAACCCCGATTGGTTAAACTACTTCTTTAATGATAAGGGAGAAAGTCCACTCATCGATGGCTATAAGGTCGTCTGTAGCGATAATTCTCCAAGTTGTCGAAACAACGATATTGAATGGATTCAGGATAAGACCTTTGTCTGTACGGTTGATGGCTTTATTATCTCTGAGAATATTGAAGTAGTAGAACATCACACCATTTTGACCAAGGATGGAAACAAGCACCTCGATGGCTTTGCCTATTCCGATCATGAGCCAACGGAGATGACTTTCCGTTTAAAATAGCCATAACTAAATCAGGAGCTACATTGCTGTAGCTCCTATTTGTTTTTAGTCTTCGATTTTTTCGAACATGTCCTTGGAGACGCCGCAGGTTGGGCAAACCCAATCTTCAGGAATGTCTTCAAAGGCAGTGCCAGCGGCAATACCGCCATCGGGATCACCGACTTCAGGATCATAAATAAATCCACAAACGGTACAACGATACTTAGCCATAGATATGCTCCTTTCCTTTTGCGTTATCTATAGTTACATTATACCCTATACTGCATCAGAAAAACAAACCTTTTCAAGGTTACCTAAAGGTTTGAAATAGAGAGGTATTATCATCAACCAATTAGTTGATTTGGATTTCTTGATTCGTACCAAGTACTTTTTTCACCGTATACATCAAATCAGCATCCTGCATATCAGTCAATTGATAGCAGATATAGACAGAACGAGAATTCTTATAAACGTCTTCATAATTCTTGGTGATCTTAAGGCATTTCTCGTTGTGATAATAATTGATGCTATATGGGCTTACCTTATTTGCGTAATAATAAGAAAAACCACCAGCCTGAGTGAAAGATTCACATTCAAAGGTAGGAAGAGAAGCACTATCGAAAGATTCAAGTAACGTTAAGATCTCGTCATTATCATCCATGACACGAATATATTTTTGTGGTTCATAATCCGTAAAATACATACAGATGAAGGATGGATTATCTATCTTCATGGAAGATAGAGCATTTTCTAATGAAATGGTGGAAATCGCATCAGCTTTAGCTAGTTCATAGTTATCAAACTCTTCAGCGATGGTGTCATCTAAAACCTTCTTAAAGGCGACACTCTCCTCTTCTGAAATAGAATAGGTACTTACATAAGTGCTATATCCAATGAAGAAGGAGTGATTATAACGGACTTCAATATTCTGATAATCGTAAGAGAATTTAACCGTAGCACCATTATTCAACTCAAAGTAAGTAGGACTCATTTCTTTATGGCAATTATCATCAGATACCCACTTGAAGTCCAAAGATTTGAACTCCTTAGCTACCTTACCATCATAATCATAATAGTAATATTCGGTTTCCTTAGACTCTTTGGTGATCAACAGCGCATTTTCAGAAGGGAAACTTTCCTTGACGCTTTGAATGGAGATTCTTTCTCTGTTAGCGTAAGTATCATCGTCATAGGTTCTTCTAAGGGTAAACATCAAAGTAAGAAACGCCAGGACAAATAACACCTGACTCACAAACAGCAAAGAATTAATCACTGTTGCAACGATGCTTCCTGTTCCTCTATGCTTGCGCAAAGCGATGATGGAAATAATCAAGGAGATTAAACCAACACCTAAACTACAAAAGAAAATAACAAAATTTAAAGTATGCATCGCCAAAACTGCCATGAAAAACATGGCAACATATACGAATGTTAAAACCTTAGCAACGGTGACGATAGTAGGCGTACGCTTCGTCTCAAGTTGTTCATTCATATTATGTATTATACAAATAACCCAGTCATGTTTCAATAAGATTTTTATGATTATTAAATAACTTGAGCGTTTTTGTAAGATGTCATTTTATTATACAAATGACTTTTAACATAAGTTTTCATGCAATAATGTTTTACGAGTGAATAATATTTTTGGCAAAACAAAGAATTTTCCTTAAAAGAAGACAAATTAAATTCTTGTCAGTTATCTATGGAAAGAAATGATAAAGAAGAGGGTATTCTCATTCTTTTCAATCTTGATTTTACCTTTATGGAAATCGATGATTTCCTTAGCGATAGATAAACCGACACCAGATCCTTCCTTTTTCTGAGAAGGAGAGC
>JAEEGL010756955.1_pt1 | contig 21775 bp, 14 predicted proteins | sample 9134231 | NCBI WGS metagenome assembly JAEEGL01 (sample SAMN16246548, study PRJNA631951) | gut metagenome | biome: gut microbiome; feature: rumen; material: fiber-attached | host: Bos | place: Iran: Karaj | collected 2018-10
AATTCGACATAATCGCAACGCTTCACAGGACCTTGCAAGTCCCAATAGGCCAAGTCGGGCGATACAGTCACTGAGTTTGCTTTCTCGTTTTCATTTTCCTTCTCATTTTGGTTTTGGCCATTGCCACATGCAGCGAAAACGAGAAACGACGCACAGGCGACCAATAAGAATTTAATGCCTTTCATGATGTTATGTATTATTTGTTATTGGTGTTCAATTTTCAAAAGTACCTTCGTAGGTCTTGCGCATTGTGGTGCCATCCCAGGTGAACTCCACGCCTTGCATCTTGCCGTTTTCAGCAAAACCTGTGGACACCGTCATCGTACGGTCATAGAAATAGATGTCAGAAACCGTAGAGAAATGATAACTGTCTTCTTTCAAGGGAAAGTCATTCAACTCGGGTTCAGGCTCCACCTCGGTCAACTGGCCATTCTTATAAACATAAGCGCTGATCTTGGAGAAACCGCTTTCGGAGTCCTCCTCTTCCCAACCGGGTTGCCAATTGGCCGTCTCATACACCTTGAAGCCACCGCTCTTCAGCGGATAGCAATGCAGATAGTAATTGTACGAATCGCACCAGCCCTGACAGCTATCGTTGTACATCTCACGATAATACTCGAAATGGTTGATTCCGTAGATAGGGTTGCCTTGGTCAAGCATAGCATCTTCCAATGCTTCCCTCAATGCTCTCATGTCGCAGGTGTCGTTTTCCCATTCATTGAGTTTGTAGATTCTGACAAACTGCACCGTGGCATCTGACTTGAACTTAGGGTTTTCGATTGGGCCTTCCACGAAGGCACCATCGATGGCGTCTTTCGGTCCAACATAGTCGATGCCATGACCGCTATCGTTCAACGATTCCGACACAACGAAGTTGCCGTCTTTGAAGTAAGCATTGTTTTCGGCAGCGCCCTTATAGAGCAACCTGTTGAGTGTGTCTCCAACCTTGCCTCTATAATAGACCAAATCCTTGGCATAGACATCGATAGCTTGTATTTTGCCCTCACCATCGGGGTGGAGTTTGAAAAAAGGCTCTCCATCACGGCTGAAGGCAACGAGTTCGCCTTCCATGCGTTTGTTGAGTCCAGGCAGCTCTTGGGGTATGGTATCATCCAAATGAAGTCCACCCAAGCCATCGCGATCGATCAGGTGATAAGAATGCGCCTCATTGTTGTGGATCGGGACAAAATCCTCACCATCCCACACATACATCCTCGTCGAGAGCACCGACAAAAACTGTTCTTCGTAGTTGAGGGTTTCAACATTCACGCACAATGTATCATCACCCATGACAGCATAGAGCAACCGATCGTTCCACTCCGACTTGAACTCACTGATTTGTTCATCGCTGATGCCATAAAGGAGGAATGGGTAGGCCACCATCTCTTCCATGACGGGCATGGGCAACATACCCTTCGCAAAGTTCAAGACACCATCCTTGTAGACATAAGTCTTCACATTCTGTTCGCAGCCGTCAAAGCAGCCCTCGTTGACAAGCATCGCCAACCAACCACCACCTTTGAGCGGAAAACAGTCGACGGTAAACATGCGGTTGCCTCCGTTTTCCAGATACAATTCCGCGTTAGCGTCATTGCCCTCGCTATCGCCAAAATGGCGGTAACAGTCCTCGGGGCAGGTGTAGGGTTTCTCCCTAAAGACCACATCAAGGTCTTCTTTGGGAATGCGTTGGAACACTTCGAAGGCGATGCCTTTATCATCAATCTGTTGCGTTTCCTCGGTGGAAATTGTTCCTGTGAGGTTTTTCTTTTTACCATTGCAACCATTGCCGACGAGTAGCAAGGCTGCGACAAATGACAGAATAAAAAAAGTATTTTTCATATTTATATTAATTATTTGACTAACCCACTCTTCAAAGAGATGTTTTTTAGTTGGTTACGGTCACAAAACTCCCCTCTTCCTCATTCCATATGAGACTGTATTCATCGCCTTCATCGCGAACGATGTATGAGAAGTCCTCGACAGGACAATCTTTTGTATTTCATTCATCGTCATCATACTCATACAACACCCCATCTTTATACCAATAGATTTCAGTAAAAGATGATTCCTCACCGTTTTCAATTGACTCCACCGTTGTTACCACCTTAAAGACTCCACTGGCGAAGGGTGTGCATGACACATCCAAAGATGCCGAGTAAGCGTCCATTCTCGAAAAAGTCCAGCCATGCAGGCTATTTTCAGCATAAGTTACCTGAGATTCATAGTCTCTGTACATCTCATCCTTATCGCACAGCGCCATATACAAAGCCTCCATGTCGCAGATGGGGTCCTGCCTGATTACGGGAGCGACTTTCTCTTCCTCATTGTCATCGCCATCAGCGACGCCCTCCGCATCGACAGCGGGGTGAGTATCACCTACAGTGTCGGTAGTCTCGTTTTTGTATTGTTCGGTGGACACTTCCACAAAACGCTTTCCATCCCATTTGTAGGTCGTCTCCTGGGAGGTAATCTCCTCACCCCTCTCATCGGTTTCGAAGCCAGCGACAGCGACATACAACTTATCCTTATCGCAATGCCGTCGGTAGAAATCTTGCGCCAATTCCTCTCCTTCGTAAAGCGGCAGAGGTAGCATATCGGGTGCTTCGTTGAGCACACCATCCTTATAGATATAGGCCTTGCCTTGTCCATAACTGCAATAATCGAAGCAGCCATACTGGCTGAGCACGGCTAACCAACCGCCGCCATCCATCGGGAAACAGTCGACGGCAAAACTCTCCATGCCGTGGTTGCCATAGTCGTTATACTCGACCTCGTCGCCAAAATGTCTTGTACAGTCCTTGGGACAAGTGTAGTCCTTGCCATGGAAATGGACATCGATGTCTCCTTCGGGGATGAGTTGGAAAACCTCAAAGGCAATGCCCGGCTCTGATGTAATGGCCACATTGCCGCCACACGATAACAGCATGAACACCAGCGAAACATATACTATTACAATCAAAAACCTTCTAACACTCATAGCTATTCTCCTTGTATTCGAATTAGTTTAAATAATGATTATCCTCCGTATGCGCCAGCAGGATTGAAGGGAACGGGGACATTCATGCCTTTGTTGGCAAAGTCGATGCCCTCAAGAGGAACAACAATGTGCGTCTCGACATCGAAGTTAGGACGCTGGATCTCAAAGACACCCGTATGGTTGATTTCCTTGGTTTGGACATCTTTTCCCGTATAGCCAATGTCTGTGGTCAGTTCGTATCCAAATGTGAAGATCATCTTATCCCAATCCTCCTTAATGGGCCAGAAACGGCCTCGCATCTCCTCCACCTTCTCGCCGAGGTAGTAACCTACCACATATTGCATTTTCCATGCATCACTGAGATGAAGTTGGTAGACCACATCACTACCATTGACGTTTTCAACAAACTCCAGGTCGTTGTCAAGGAGATACAGCGGGATTTCGTGCTCGATTCCTTTGGAGTCGATGCCATAGATGGTGGTGTATTCATAGTAGGTGGTGCCATCTTCGTCCTCCCAAGGACCGCCAGGAGCAGCCTTGAAGCCAATGATGTCGTCCATGGGTAATTCCGTGACCTCAATATCGCCAGTGGAAACGGTATTCCACAGGTTCAATATCTGCACCTTCCCCTCGGAGGTGAGTACGCAGAGAATAGGGTTGTAGTCTTGACCGATGTCTGCAATAATGAAGCTTTTGGGTATGCCTATCAGCCCCTCCATCTGGATGGGTCCATCAGCCAGACGATACGAGTCCTCGTCGACAATGCCAACGGGCAGAATCTGGTCTTTATGAAAGGTCAGCCATAAGCTTCCATCTTTGATTTCCCCCGTAATAGCTGGTTGTTCATCCTCCATGGTGTAATAATCCTGCAACAACTGAGGCTTAATGTTGGTCGATGGATTTTCAATAGTTTGACCCTCTGGGGTTTCTTTCTTGCCGAGCACTCCATTACATGCCGTGAAAAGCAGAAGCAAGGAGAATGCTAACGCGAAGCAACTATGTTTCATAATGTGGCGTTTTTAAGAATTTGATACGACAAAAGTAGTAAAAACCCATAAAGCCCACAAAAAAAACGCTATTTTTGCAGCAAATCTTCTGTTATGTCTGAGCCTCTGCTGACGATAAGAAACCTCAAAGTCGCCTTCAAACACGAAAACCAATGGTTGGAAGCTATCCATGGTATCGACCTTGACGTGATGGCAGGGCGTACCTTGGGCCTCGTGGGAGAATCGGGATCGGGCAAGTCGGTGAGTTCGTTGGCAGTGATGCACCTGCTCAATGAGCGGGTGAGCCGCATCAAGGCCGACAGCATCTGCATCGAAGGTGAGGAAATCAAAGATTACGCCGAGAGCCAGATGGCCGAGGTGCGCGGCAAGCGCATTGCCATGATCTTCCAGGAGCCGATGACTTCGCTCAATCCCGTTTACAAGTGCGGGTTTCAGGTTAGTGAGATGATTTTGCAACACGAAAAGGTGACCCAAGCGAAGGCCAAAGAACGCGTCATCGAACTCTTCAAACAGGTGATGCTTCCCCGACCAGAGGCCATATCTGACAGTTATCCGCACGAACTCTCGGGCGGACAGAAGCAGCGTGTAATGATCGCCATGGCCATTGCCTGCCATCCCCAGCTGCTCATCGCCGATGAACCGACCACTGCCTTGGATGTCACCGTTCAACTCGAAATCCTGAAACTGCTACGCAAACTGCAAAATGAGACCGGCATGGGCATGATCTTTATCACCCATGACCTCGGGGTGGTGGCCGAGATTGCCGACGATGTGGCGGTGATGCACAATGGTGAGATTCTTGAACGCGGCACTGTACAAGAGATTTTGAATCGCCCGCAACACCCCTATACCCAAGGCCTCCTGGCCTGCCGTCCACCCATCGATGTTCGCCTCAAGCGGTTGCCCATTGTCAAGGAATTTCTGGACGGACAATGGCAAGGTGGCAAGGCGCAGATTCTTCATGACCTGCAAATCACCGAAGAGGAGCGTAATGCGCACCTTGAACAACTTTACAGCAAGCAACCGCTCCTGAAAGTGGAACACCTACAGACATGGTATCCTTTGCGCAAAGGCGTGTTCAGTCGAGTATATGACCATGTAAAGGCTGTCGACGATGTCACGATTGATGTCTATGAAGGTGAGACCCTTGGCCTCGTGGGCGAGTCGGGTTGTGGCAAGACCACACTGGGGCGCAGCATTCTACGATTAGCCGAGCCCACTGGCGGCAAGGTTTGGTTTGATGGCATCGAGGTGACCGCCTTGAAGGGACAGGCCTTACGCGACTTCCGCAAGCAGGCCCAGATCGTCTTCCAAGACCCCTACTCTAGCCTCAACCCACGCATCACCGTCGGCGAGGCCATCGCCGAACCGATGCGTGTGCATGGCATTGAGAAGAGCCAAGCAAAACTGCGGAGTATAGTGTGCGACTTGCTGGAACAGGTAGGTCTAAAAGCCGAGCACTATGACCGCTATCCCCATGAGTTCTCGGGTGGCCAGCGCCAACGTATCTGCATCGCCCGTGCCTTGGCTGTTAATCCAAGGCTAGTCATCTGCGACGAGTCGGTGTCTGCCTTGGATGTAAGTGTGCAGGCCCAGGTACTCAACCTGCTCAACCGGCTGAAGGCAGAACGCAACCTTACTTACATCTTTATCTCGCACGACTTGAGTGTGGTGCGCTTCATGAGCGACCGTGTGGTCGTGATGTATAATGGCAAGCCCGTAGAAACAAACGAAGCGGATGCTCTATTTGAGCACCCGCTTAACGCTTATACCAAGAAATTGATTGATGCCCTACCAGGCAGAGAGCATCACTTCAGCAACACTTGAGGACCCATGTTGAAATAAATGTCGGTGGGGATACCAGCGGCATTCACCTTGTCAAGGTCTGCCTGAAGTGTGGGTTGGATGACGGTCATCTCACCCATCCAGGTCTTGGTGGCTTCATAATCGCCATCGCCTTGGTGCTTGAGGATGTCGCCTGCCAGTTTCTCGACAGCCACTTTCATCTTTTCAAAGTCGATGGCATATTTTCCTTCTTCGTTGCGCACGAAGGCGCCTTCATTTTGGAAATAGTTGAAGGTAAGCATATTGGCTTTGCCATGGGCGCTAGCAGCACCAAAACGCACCGAACGGAAGATACCTGCCATGAAGGTTGTATAGTTGTCTTCCATTGTGGTGTTGGTGTACTCGCCCATCTCAGCCAACTTGGTGACGAGATAGAGACCGAGCACATCGGCTTTGGCTTCTTCGAGGGCATTGTATTGGTTGCCGAGGGCCTCGCGGACGGTGCCTTTGCCCGTGATGGTATTCTTGATGCCCATGCCGTGAGCGGTCTCGTGGAACATGACATTGGCGAAGAAGGCGTCAAACTTGATGTGTTCCATCGATTCGGGGGTCATCAGTTCCTTGGAGATAGGTTCAAGAATCTTGTCGAACTTGGCCTGCATGGCGTTTTTGAGTTGGAGCTTGCGGGTGCCGCGTTGCAGTTGCACACGCTCGTCATTGGGCAGGTTAATGGCGATGGTCTTGCTGTTGGCGTTGCAATCGCCGGCATAGTACACCACATCGTAGGCGGCCAGATCGACATCGCTTCCAGGCACTTCCTTCTTGTATTCAGCAGGCACAGGAAGCTGTTTTTGCAGCTCGGGCACAAAGGCAGCATAACGAGCCAGTTGTTTGGTCCATTCCTGGTCTTTGACAAGAATGAAGGCTTCGTGCGAGGCCTTGATGCCGTAGCGAGCATCGGTGTAGTTCTCAATGGGACCAATCACCATGTCGATGTTGTTGTTGCGGACATCCATCCATTGCATGTCGCTCTCAAGATAGTCATCGGTGCGGAGGGCTTTGGCACGGAGGCGGAGATATTCAGCGAACTCCTCATCGCCAGCCAATTCGGAAGCGTCATCGAGCAACGAAGCAGCTTTTTTGATCTGTTGTTCGAAGTAGTCGTGATACCACACACACTTGAGGTTGCCGTCGTCATCACGCACAATCACGGTATATTGACTGTTCTTGTCGGGGTCGGCAAAGGCATTCCATTCCTCCTCGGTCATATCGGCGGGATAGAACTGTGCACCGGCAGGCTTCTCGCCAACGCCTTCCACAAAGGGTTTGTTGCCATCGAGACCGTCCCAGGGGCCATAGGCGATGGTAGCCAGTTTCTTGATGTCGGCATTGTCACCGATCTTGGCCATCAGTTCGGCTTTGTCTCCATAGTTCTCTTTCCAGAAGAGGTCATCCATGATGTCGGCAGCTTCAAAGAGCAGACCGAGCATCTCGAGTTCACCCTCGCTGAGGTGACCAATGTTGGTGGTTAAGGTGTACTCGGCGTATTTATCCGAGAGGTTGGTAGTTTGCTGAACTGGCTCTTGGGGCTGTTCAGGCTTGGGGGTGTTGTCGCAAGCAGTGGCAACGAGGGCCACGATTGCCAATAAAGATAAAAGTTTGATTTTCATTGTTATAATAATTATGACTGAATGATTGATTACTGGATTAATTAGGTTGCAAAGATAGGTATTTTTAGTAGATAATTGAAAACTGATAATTGGGGATTCCCGCTGTGCGAGAATGGGGTGAGCTTTGTGCCTAATGATTGCGGCGGCATCAGGAACCTACATTTAATAAGTACCTACTGCCGCCGCTGTTTAAATCTCGTATAAACTCCATTCCCCGAAGGGGAATCCTCTTTTTCATCAGCAGCCGATGGCTCGCGAGATCACCAAACGAAGAATTTCGGAGGTACCTTCACCGATTTGGAGGATTCTCTGGTCACGATAGAAGCGTTCCATGTCGAACTCCTTCAGCAGACCATGACCACCCATTACCTGAACGGCATTGTCGCACACTTCGGCTGCCACTTCCGAGCAATAAAGCTTGGCCATGGCGGCTTCCTTGCCGAACGGACGGTGTTGGTCCTTGAGCCAGCAAGCATGGTAGAGCAGGTTACGCGCTGCTTCAATCTTCACGGCCATATCGGCCAGCTTGAACGCCACAGCCTGGAACTTGCAGACAGGCTTGCCAAACTGCACACGCTTCTTGGAGTAGGCCAAAGCCATCTCATAGGCGCCTTGCGCACAACCCAGTCCCATGGCAGCAATGGAGAGTCGGCCAGAGTCGAGGGTGGCGAGCATGATATGAGAGCCTTCACCTGGCTTGCCGAGGATGCAATCATCGGAAAGGCGGACATCATTGAAGACGAGTTTACCCGTGTTAGAGGCGCGCCACATCATCTTGTCGTGCATGGGCGTTTGGGTGAAGCCTTCCTTTTTGTTCTCAACCAGCAACGCGGTGAACTCGGGTTTTCCGTCCTTCTCGCCCGACACAGCCTGCACCGTAGTGCCCAGGCTGATGGGGGTTGCGCTATTGGTGATGAAGATCTTGGAACCGTTGAGATGCCAGAAAGTGCCGTCGTATTGGGCGGTGGTCTTTGTCCCTCGTGAGTCGCTGCCGGCATCCTCCTCCGTTAGACCGAAGCCCCAGAGACGGTCCCTGCAGAGTTGGGGCAGGTATCTGCGTTTCTGTTCCTCGGTACCGTAATCCTTGATAGGCCCAATGCCTAACGAGTTGTCGGCAGCGATGGTGGCGGCGGTTGAGCCGTCTACTCTCGCCAACTCCTCAACGGCGATGATATAGCTCAAGTTGTCGAGTCCTTGACCGCCATATTCTTTCGGCACTGTCATACCCAAAAGGCCAAGTTCGGCCATTTTCAGTGTCAGGCCGACATCAAAATGTTGGTCTTCATCGTTCTCGCGGGCAACGGGTTTCACTTCTTGTTCGGCGAAGTCGCGCACACGCTGGCGGAGGGCTTCCTGATCTTGTGTGAGGTCGAAATTCATGTTTGTATTTATTATGAGACGCATGGAATGCGTCATTGTTATTCGGACGCATGCGATGCGTCCCTACAAGTTATTCTAACTCGATTAACTGCATTTTATTGTCTACCATTTGGTTTTCGGTGACCATGATGCGCTTCACCTTGGCGGTGCCAGTGGCCACGATGTTGTTCTCCATCTTCATGGCTTCGACCACCATCATGATTTGTCCTTCCTTCACCTCATCCCCTTCTTTGACATTAATCTTCACCACTTTGCCAGGCATGGGCGAGACAAGCCGTGACTTATCATTGACCTGTTCCTTACAAGCATAGTCGAGGGTGTCGTTGAGTTGGTCGGTGCGATAACAGGTGAAGTTAAGACCGTGGAAGTTGACGATGGTCTTTTGCTCATCATTGACGGAGCAATAGACCGTCTCGGTACGGCCATTGAGCATGATTTTCATCTGTTTGTTTCCGTAATGGATCATCTCCACCGCAAATGGCTTGTCTCCAATTATGCCGCTTGCCTTTCCTGCCTCAGCATTGTGGATGCTCACGGGAACATGGGAGCCTTCCACATCGACGGTCAACTGCATATGATAGCGCCAATAGCCTATCTCTTCCCAAACGTTGTCGGGATGTTGTTCGATATGTTTCTTCGCAAAATCGAACATCAAGAACGCAGCTACGATGTCATTGACGCTTTGGATGCTGCGACTCTCTTCCATGGCTTTCAGCAGTACCGCTTGGTGGGTAGCACAAAAAGAGGTGTCAATCTTGTTGTCAACGAAATCATCATTCTTTATCACTTCCCAAAGATACGCCTTATTCGTAGTGAGTCCCTGAATGATGAACTCCTTAAGAGCATGACGCGCTGTCTCAATGGCACTTTGACGGTCTTTGGCATGACAAGTCAGTTTGGCGACCATAGGGTCGTAGGCTTCAGAGATGAGGCAAGGACCATCAATGCTACTGTCGACGCGGGCGCCGCGCACCTGGGGCTCATGATAAGCTGTCACCTTGCCTGGTGTAGGCAGGAATCCATTGGCAGGGTCTTCGGCATAGATTCGTAGCTCTATGGCATGACCTTGCGGCTGTATCATGTCTTGTGTCCAGCCCATTTCCTTCCCTCGAGCGATGCGGATCTGTTCCTCCACAATGTCAATGCCTGTGCGCATCTCGGTGACAGGATGCTCCACCTGAATGCGGGTATTCATCTCCAAGAAAAAGAAGTTCATATTCTTGTCGACAAGGAACTCGACCGTTCCCGCGTTGTGGTATCCAATGGCTTGGCATAACTTGACAGCAGTGTCGCAAATCTGTTGACGTTTGTCCTCTGTCAATGTCGGAGAGGGTGACTCCTCAATAATTTTCTGATAACGCCGTTGAATGGTGCATTCACGCTCATGCAGATGAATCACATGACCGTGATGGTCGGCAAGCACTTGCACTTCAATATGGCGTGGGTTTTCAATGTATTGTTCGACAAAGACGGTACCATCGCCGAAGTATTTTTCTGCCTCGCGAGAAGCACGTTGCAACTCGTCCTTAAGGTCGGATTTATCCCAAACGATGTGCATGCCCTTTCCTCCTCCACCGGCCGCTGCCTTAATCAATACAGGATAAGGCAATGTGTCTGCCATCTGCAGGATCTCTTCATGGCTTCCCATCGTGCCGAATGCGACGGGGATGCCGTGTTCGACAGCAGCCTTACGGGCTGCTATCTTATTGCCCATAAGCCGCATCGTTTCGGCATCGGGGCCAATGAAGATGAGATTGTTGGCTTGGCATGCTTTGGCCAGTTCTGGACTCTCGGAGAGGAATCCATAGCCCGGATGTATAGCATCGACGCCAGCATCCAAGGCTGCGTCGATAATCTTGCAAACATTGAGATAGGTGTCTTTTAGCGTGCCGTTGCCCAAGGGATAGGCTTCGTCGGCCATGCGTCGGTGAAGTGCGTTGGCGTCGTTGTCGGCAAAGACGGCCACAGAATCTATGTGTAGCTTCTTGAGGGTCTTGATGACGCGCACGGCAATCTCACCACGATTCGCTATCAGCACCTTATTGATTCTTCTTGTATTCATAGGGTCGTTATAATACCGCAAAAATACAAAAAGAAAGACAACCTTTGCAGATTGTCTTTCCTTTTTTGCGATTGTCCATAGAGACGTGCCATGGCGCGCCTCTATAGAAGAAATCAATAGACCAGGAACTTCACGCTGGCATTGTTGGCACCTTGGTTGAGGCGCAGGATGTAATTGCCAGTGCTCAGGTTTTCAGTGTTGAAGTTCACTTGGTGTTCGCCAGCATTGAGGCGACCCATGTTCTGGTTCATCACCATGCGGCCAGTCATGTCGAACACTTGGTAGCTGACATTGGTGCTCTCTTCGACATTGAAGCTAATCGTAGCTTGGCTGGCAACCGGGTTAGGATACATGCTGACGGTGATGGCGTTGACTTCTTCGTTCTCGGGAACGTTCTCAAAGTCTTTCTTGTAGTTCTCGCAGCGGAACACACCTCTGCCGTAAGTAGCGGCATAGATGACGCCCGTGTTGTGAACACCAGGATAGTAGGTGTAGAACGTGCCTTCTTCAGTCACGTTGATGGTTTGTTCGTCCTCATGGAACAGCAGCTGTTGCTTGAGATCCAAGACAGGCACTTCACCAAGAATTTGACTGTTGGCAGTCCATTCAGGATTCGATGAGCTGATGCGCTTGGTTCTGTAGATGCCGCGCTCGGTACCGAGGATGACATCGCCAGTCTCCATTTCAATCAGCGAAGCGTAGACCGGCATGGCGGGCAGGTTGCCTTGTTTGGCAGTGAAGGTGGGTTCATCAGCCGTGGCGTTAGTGGAATAGAACACATAGTTGGTGTTGCCATAGTTACCGAGGGTGACAACAACCTTGTTGGCATCTTGAGGATCGACGGCGACGGAGGTCACGCACTGGCCACTGACTTCAGGAAGGATAATCTCGGTGGTGGTGACAGCGAACGTCGAATCGGTGATGGTACCAGAAGCTTGGTCGAGGACGGTCTTCAGGTTAGACACGCGGAAGAATCTTCCTTCCTTGGTACCGACGAACAGGTGGTCACCATCAGCTGAAACAGCCATGCCGAGAGGCTCGCCAGCAAAACCAGCGTGGCTCTTGTCGGTCACTTTGTACCAATAGGTCTCCACAGCGAAATCAAGCGGAGTAAGAGTCATATAAACAGCATCCTTGAAGCCCACGAACAACTTGGCGCTGATCGGGTCATGAACGAGGATGGAGTCACCAGCGTGCAGTGAATGTTCAAGCGTGTAGTTGAAGGGGTATTTGTTATGGCTCATCACCTGGAGGACTTCGCCAGAATGCAGGGTATGTCCAGTTTCGTTATAACCCCACACTTCAACGGGATTCAGGTCATCGTTGTAGTTTTCAAGAAGGATGATGGGGGTGCGGAAGGACGAAGTGCTGAGGCTGATGCTCGAGCTGGAGGTGAAGTTGGTCGACACCCAGTCTTCGCCAGCAGTTTGCGTACGGGCCAAGCCGCCTGCCTTATAGGTCACGATGAAGGTATTGGGGTTGATGGTGGAAATGACGCTGGGGCCGCCGTGCGAGTCGTCATTGAAGAGGCCCATGTTGTTGCCATTGGGGTTAATCCACACACCGGTATTGGTGCTCAAAGCATTCTCGTTACCTTCAATCTTCACAATGCCGTGATCGAGGCCAGAGGCGAGGACACGGGTGTCCTTGCCAGAAGGAGCCACGCTGAACATACGAGTGGTGACATAGTTTCTATTGCAGTTGGCAAATGAGAATCTGTCAGTGCCTTTATAGACACCGCCGTCGGTACCCACATAGCACTCGTTGGCGTTCTTGGGATTGAAGACCATAGTGTGAAGACCGCAGTGCAGGTAGTCGTTGAAATAAATCATAGATTCTGCAGACAACTTGACGCAGATGTAATAACCATGTCCTGTTTCAGGTTTCTGGAGTTGCCAGAGGTTGTAACCCAAAACGTAGACGATGCCCTCATTGCTGGGGTCGACAACAAGACCGTGGTTGTTAAGGCCGAAGCCTTCGAACACGTTGTGACCTTGAAGAGCACTAATGGCGGGCAACACCACCGTCCAAGTCTCACCCTTGTTTTCGGAGACATAGATGCCAGTGTGGACACCGCTAGCATCAATGCAAGCGGCATAGACAACATTGGGGTTGGAGGGGGCGATACCGACTTCGAGAAGACCAGCGGCAGCAGGCAGCAAAGTGTCAGCCGTCGCATTAGTGTCTTCGCTCGAGTGGCAAGTCAAGTGGTTGGCGTTTTTGCCAATGTAAAGCATACCGTCGACAGAAGCGAAGATGGTTTTGTCGCTACCGACTTTCACCACATCAGCTCTGCCTGCGACAGCTTCGTGCCAAGTCTCACCTTTATCGGAAGAATACTTCAGACCGTTATTGGTGGCTGCAAGGATAACATCACCAGCCAAGGCGATGTCGTTGACATAGAGCCAATCGTCACCATCGGGGGTGACAACGGGAGTAAAGACATCGTTGACGAGCTTGTAAATGCCCGTGCCGACAAAGCTGTTATCGTAACCTTGCTGGCTCAAACCATTGTAAGTGGCAGCGCGGCCACCGTCGCCGGTACCCACATAAATGACACCATCGGCATCCTGGGCCATGCAACTGACCATCAGGTTCATATCGCCCACTTGATGCCAAGTGACACCAAAGTTGTACGACTTGTAGACACCGCCGCCCTTAGCGCCGATGTAAACTTCATTCGACTTGTTGTCGAAAACGACAGCTGTCGTTTGACCGCCCATATTGTCGGGGCCCATGCTAATCCAATACAACGGGTCATTGGCTGCATTTCTCATGGCAGGAGTTTGCATTGCCTTGAGCATGTCAGCAGGGTCGACCAATCCAGTGTGTTGGTTCGCGCGGAGGCTGCCCATAAAGGCTTCCGCGTTGTTGGTTTGCTTGCGAGGGACATAATGTCCACCTTGGTCAGCGATTGCCATCGTTTGACCTAAGACCATGATTACCAGAAGTAAACTGAAAGGTAAAAATCTCTTTTTCATATTGTGAAATTTTAATTAATTATCTTTTTAAGCGTATTTTGACAATTTTTCACTTTAAATATGGTCTGCAAATATAGGACATTCTTTGTAAGAAAAAACATTTTTACGAAAAAAAATGAGTTTTTTTTCTCAAGATGTTCATTTTGAGGCGAAAAAAATATCAAAAAATCCGCATTTCGGACGCTTCAAGCCATCCTACGCTTCCATTGGCAATTCGGATTTGGGCCCATTCACCTTGGGTGTCCATCACCTCGACTTTAGTGCCTTCATGGAGCACAAAAAGGTCGACACTATTGACACTAGGAGAGCTTTTCACGGTCACAGTAGGCGTCATGACAATAGCTTGATCTTTGGTGTCGGCAATCTGTTTAAGTTGTAAAGAGAACACCACCGACAATGCAAAAACGACAAGGAAAATCAAGCCCATGAAGAAACCCAACTTGCGTAACCCCACCTTGCGAGCACGGAAGAAAAGGAAGAGCATGAGTAAAAGCAATGCGAAAGCAGCGATGGAGCACCAGGCCCATTGGTTGCCCGACAAGGTCGATCGCAAACTGCGCCACCATCTCACAAAGAATGACTGGGGCATAGGCTCAATCTTGTCGACAATAGCGGCATTTGCTATGGCCAGGTTGACCTGAACGTCCTCGTCCGATGGGTCAAGTTTCAAGGCTTTCTCATAGCAGTAAATAGCCATAGGGTACTCGCGCAGCTTATAGTAGGCATTACCCATATTGTAATAGACTGGTACCGACTCCATGCCCGCATTGAGAATCTTTTCATAGACAACGACTGCCGTATCGTAATTTCCTGAATTATAAGCAGTATTGGCCTGCTCAAACCAAGCATTTGTGTCGTCTTGGGCAAAACTCATACCCATAAAGGCAAATAGCCCTATTAATAATAAGGTGTATCTTTTCATGACATTGTTCCTTCCATTCGTTATAAGACTTTTTCGGCCCTCGAAATCACATCGATGCCTTTCTGGTACAAATCATCCATCTTCTCTTCCGCACTGCCGGGAGCAAAGCGGGCGAACTCACAACTATTGAGTGTGTCGACAAACTGTTGCGTCAGGTCTTCGGGGACATTTTTCTGGCGCATCGTCTCGCTCACCGTTTCCATCGAGAGTTTGGATCGTTCGATGCCGGTCTTGTCGGCGATGTAACCCCAAAGGGCTTGCGACATCTCAACATAGAACTTCTCCTGGTCTTTGGCCTTCAGGTACTGAAGGGCTCTCTTCAGTCTGCCACGGGCTACCTTGTCGGCTTTACGGTTGCGGTTGGCAGCAGTGTCTTGCGTCAGCTGTTCGCGTTTCTTCAGCACAAGAAGCATGATGATAAAGAACAACAGTAGGGCCAGAAGTGCCACATAATAGGCTGCCGAGCCGAAGAACGACGAATTTATTGGGCGTAGCTTGGCATCGTCGCGTTTAATGTGGCGAATGTCGCTACCGAGGTATTTGATGTCCTCCTGATTGGAAGTGTAGACACCGCCTCCTTGTTCAGAGTCTTTGCCTTTTTGCACATTGATGCTGTAGGCGTCAGATGTCAGAGCTTGATAAGTCCCCGTTGCAGGGTTGAAATAAGAGAACTCGGCAGCAGGAATATTGAAACTTCCAGCACGGCGCGGGATGACCAAATACTCGGCCTTCTTCGTGCCCGTGAGGCCTTGAGCGTTGTGGTCGACCGATGTGGTGATTTTTGGGTCATAAACCTCAAAATCAGGCGGAAGCACAGGCGATGGCATCTGCAAGAGTTCGACATTGCCTTGTCCCGACACGGTATAGGTCAGCGTAAATGCGTCATTGGTACTTAATTCGGTCTTGTCAATCTCCGACTTGAAAGTGTAGTTGCCCACTGCACCAGCAAAAGAATCGGGTTTGTCGGCCATGGGCAAATTCTTCACGTCAATGGTGAGCGATGACGAACTAAGGGTTTTCTGGACATTCTTGACATTGCGGTTGAAGAAGGGGTCGTTGAAGAAGATATCGAAGGGGTCGTTGCTACGGCGGTTGCTCTCCGTCCTAATCTGGGCGATGCACTCAATCGACATGGGATCGAGTGAAAGGCTGCCGCTACGCTGGGGCACAATGACAATCTTATGAATCTCTGCCACTGTGTATTCAACGCCATTGATGTATTCATTGGTCTGGCGCAAAGCACCACCGTTATTGTCAGAGATGTCCTTCGTCCAAAAACCAGCATAAGAGGGCATCTTCTCTACAGAAAGCGAAGAGACGGGCACACGGGTATACAGTTTGTAGGTCAGCACCACCTGTTCTCCGACATATACCGATTTCTTGGACGGGATGACTTTGAGGAAAAGATCCTTGCCGCTGACTTCGGGGTCGCTGGTATTCTGTCGCGATTGGCCTTGTCCAGAGTCACCACTCGAATAGCCTCCCCCACCACCATTGCTGTTGCTACCATCGTCGGGCACCACCTTGATTTCAAAAGGCTCGCTGGTAATCTTTTCGCCTCTCACGGTCAACGAGGCAGAGCCGACGCGGAAAGTGCCTTCCTGATAGGCCTGCAAAGCGTAGGTATACGAATTGCGTACGGTACGCGTCACACCCGAACTGGTCATCGAGATGCTCGAACTCGATGAGGTGAAGGGGCCTCCTACCACATTGAAGCCTTCAAACGAAGGCGCCGTGAAGCTCTTGCCTTCGGCGTTGGCTTCGAACACCACTTGGAAACGCTCTCCTACCATGACCTGATTTTTGGCATTGACGGTGAGTCTGGGGTCTTCGTCTTGGGCCCATAACGCCATGGGCATCAAACATGTAATGAATAATGCTAATTGAAATATTCTCTTCATTGATTCGTTGTTTTCACGATGCAAAAATAACAATTCTACATTTACAATCTAACGGTTTTGGGTTACACTCCATCCGCCATTTTTCCGGCAGGGTTCACACCCCCGTTGCCGCTTATTTCGGCAGGGGTTTACACCCCCGTTGCCGCTTTTTTATTCGGCAGGGGTTTACACCGCCTGCCTACAATCTATCGCCCCTACGGGGCTAGGGTTACATGATTACCAGTCTTTATCACTCCTCTTTTTAGGTTGTTGACGGACTTTTTGTTCGTTGACCTTCTCCATGGTCTTCTTTTCTTGGTTTTCAAGGGCATCGAGCATGCGTTGGGCGTCTTCCTTCGACATCTGCTGGTTCTGTTGCTGCTGTTGTTGCTGGTCTTGGCTTTGCTGGTCCTGCTGCTGGTCTTGGTTTTGTTGATCCTGCTGGTCCTGTTGCTGGTCTTGCTGCTGTTGGTCTTCACCTTCGCTCTTTTCGAAGATGGCTGAAACCTCCACATCAAAGTCGGGCATAGTGAAGTAGTTGCCGAGCGGCTGCACCTTCACGGCGGTGTCGCCCACCTGATGGATGACATATTCCTTGAACTGATAGCCAGGTTCGGGGGCATTATCCAGTTTCACCGTCTCGCGACGCGTAGCCTCGCTTTGTTCAAGCAGTACATGACCACCTTTCAGCGTAGTGTCGGCTGTCACCTTGTAATAATCCGTTACCTCTACGAAGTTGGCCTTGACCGTCACATCGGTGTCAAGCATCTGGAACAAATTGTCGTCGCTGACGGGTGCCGACTCGGTTGCATCCCTATCGCTGACCACGCGCAAGTCGCCCAACTGATAGCCTTTGTCAGGTTTCACGATAATCCCCACATTGTCGCCCGGCTTCACCAAGCTATCGGTCACCGTGATCTTGCCGTTAGCAACACTGTCGACGCCGACTCGCAGCGCACTACGGAATGTGGCTGTCACCGTCACATCAAAGTTGGGCATCTTGAAGGTAGTCTTGTTGACAGGTACCGTGTCGTTGCGATTGCCCGTGCGGTAGACGGTGAACTTATCGAGTACCCAATCGTTCTCGCCTTGTGCTTCAAGGTTCACCTGTTGGCCTTCGACGGCTTTTTGGCGGTCGGCACGCACTATTCCGTTCTTGATGTTGGGATCTATGTCAATCCTATGCGCCTGCTTGAATTCGGCCGTCACTTTCACATCAAACTTGGGCATGACGAAACTGCTGCCATTCACCTGCACTTGTACTTCAGGGTTGTCAGCTTTCACGACGACATATTGTGCCAAAGCATAATCCGTGTCGGGTTGTGAAGTTAGTGTGACACGTTGTCCGTTGAAGGCCTCTTTCTCCTTGGCCTCCACCCTACCATGTTCGGGTTGCACCACGATGACCTTGCTCTTGACGAGATGGGCGCGGCAATACTCGAGATTATAGAGGGCATTGGCATTGTCAGGGTTCAGCTTCAGCGACACCTTATATAGATTAAAGGCGTCATAGAACCTGTCTTGGGCAAGAAGGCAGTTGCCCATGTTGTACACTGCGTCAGACTTCAGTTTGGCATCGGGCGACATCTCCACGACCTTCTGGAACTCGGTGTAGGCCGTGTCGTACGACTGCTTGGCATAATAGGCATCACCAAGGTTGAACTGCGCCTTTGCATTGTTAGGCCTAATCTCGAGCGCCTCCCTATAGCGTGCTATGGCTTGATCATAGTTTCCGCTTTTGTAGTTGCGGTTGCCGCGACGGATGGTCTTTTCATCACTCTGCGCCGAAACGGTCAGCGCGGAAGCCAAGAACAATACGAGGATTAAATATTTACTGAACCTTTTCATCTTTCATCTCAAAAATGTTAAACTTCCGTTCCCATCTCCGCTTGCCCGAAGAGATAAGCACTTCGATAAGAAGGAGAACGATAGCGCCACCGACGAACCATTGGAACTGGTCCTCATAGTCGGTGAAGACCTTGGCTTCGATCTCCGTCTTGTCCAGTTTATTGATGTCATCGTAGATCTTCTCCAGCCCCACATTGGAGTTGCTGGCGCGGACATAGATGCCGTTGCCTGTCGAGGCAATCTTCTGCAACATCTGTTCATCAAGACGGGTGATGATGGTATTGCCATTGCCGTCCTTGCGATAGCCCGTCTGCTGGCCATAGTGGTTGTATTCCGGGATAGGGGCGCCTTCGGCGAGGCCCATGCCTATGGTATAGATATGCACGCCTTGTTTAGCGGCTTCTTGGGCTGCCTTCAGGGCAGCATCGTTTTCGTGGTCCTCACCATCGGAGATGATAACGATAGCCCTACTGTGGGTCTCATCGGGGAACGACTTGAGAGCCAAGTTGATGGCTTCTGCTATGGCAGTACCTTGTGAAGCCACAAGGCTCGTATTGACCGTGGAAAGGAACATGCGGGCAGCTGAATAGTCGGTGGTGATGGGCAACTGCACAAAGGCCTTATCTGCAAAGACGATAACGCCAAGTCGGTCGCCGCGCATCTCGCTGATGAGTTTGTTGATGGCTTGTTTCGAGCGTTCCAAACGGCTCGGGACAATGTCTTCGGCATTCATGGAGTTAGAGACGTCGACGGCGATATAGAGGTCGATGCCTTCGCGTTTCACCTCCTCCATCTTACTGCCGCTTTGCAGATTGGCCAATGCCAAGATAATACAGGCAATCATCAGCAGAAAGACGATGAACTTGAAGTGGGCGCGGCGGTTGGAATGGCTCGGCACCAAACTCTCGCGCATCTCGATCTTGGCAAAACGCTCGAAACGGCGTCTTTGCGCCAGACGAAACAAAATATAAATGATGACCAATACAGGTATGACAAGCAACCAGTAGAGGTATTCTGGATGTTCAAATCGCAATACGTTTTCCATAAGAATTATATTGACACGGGACACGGGACTACGGGACACGGGGCAACCAAATGTCTCGCGTCTCGTGTCTCGAAGTCTCGTGTCAAAATGTAATGATTCATTTCTTATCTACTAATCAGTTATCGTTCTGAAAATAGTCTTACGCAGGAGGAACTCAATGAGAAGCAAGGCCAGAGCCCAGGCCACCAAGGGATAGAACTCCTCGTGGAGGCGGCGGAACTCGGTCACTTCTATCTTGGAGCGTTCCAACTTGTCGATTTCCTGATAGACTTCGTCCAACTTCTGGTTGTTGTTGGCACGGAAGTACTTGCCGCCCGTCGAATTGGCGATGGTGGACAACAGTTTCTCATCAATTTCGACCTTCACTTGCTGGATAACCGTGCCGCCGAATGGGCTCTGCACAGGCATTGGCGCTGTACCATAAGTGCCCACACCGATGGTATAGACACGGATACCATAGATTTTGGCAATTTCAGCCGCCGTATAGGGGTCGACAGAACCGGCGTTGTTCATACCGTCAGTAAGCAGGATGACCACCTTGGAGACGGCCTCGCTGTCCTTGAGTCGACTGATGGCGGTAGCCAGACCGTCACCGATGGCGGTGCCATCGTCGATAAGGCCGTTCTTCATCTCTGCCAGCATATTGAGCATCACGGCGTGGTCAGTGGTCAGCGGCACCTGAGTGAAGGTCTCGCCAGAGAAAATAACCAAACCCATGCGGTCACCCGGACGTTCTTTGACGAAGTCGGAGGCCACACGTTTGGCAGCAGTAAGACGGTCAGGTTTGAGGTCGCGTGCCAGCATGGAGCCCGAGACGTCCATAGCCATCACGATATCAATGCCTTCGATATTCGAGGTGGAGTTGGTCGACGAGCTTTGAGGACGGGCTATGGCCACAATGAGCAGTGCCAGTGCTGCCATCTTCAAGGCAAAGAGGATGTGACGCAGATAGGCTTTCCATGTCTTCGGCAGTTTGGCCATTCCCTTCAGGTCAGAGAAGTTCAACGCGGCCTCTTGCTTCTTATGGCGCAGGATGTACCATACTATTAGGGCAGGTACCAACAGTAAGAGCCACAGCAGCTTGGGATTCGCAAATTCAATGTTATCAAACATCTTTCACCTCCTTCTTCATTGTCGCTGACTGCGTCTCGCTGTCGGCATCGCCCATCTGCGGGGACGCAGATGGCGACAATGTGTTTTGATATTGCTCGTAGCTCTCCTTGACGAACTCTGTCATGCTCGTCATAGCATTCTCGCTTTCCAAACTGGAGGTCGTATACTTGGCAAACTTCACCAAGTCGGCCACTTCCATAGTCTCCTTCAACTTACTGTAAGTCTCTTGCGAGAAATGCAGCGGCTTAATCTCCTCCAGGATGTCGTCGGTGGTCATTTCAACGGCGTTAACTCCGAACTGACCTTCGATATATTCGCGGGCTATGTCGGTGAGTGAAGAAAAATACTCCTTCACCTTGCCCGACTGCCAGAGCTTCTGCTGACGCAGGTTCTCCAAGTCGCTGACAGCCTTATCGTATGGTGGGATGACGGGACCTCGGACAATATTGCCGTTCTCATCGACCCTACGCTTCCGTCGACGCACAAGGAGCCAAATGCCCAATACGAGCAATACAAGCAGCAGGAACGCCAGAATCCAGGGGAAGACCTCCTTCATCGTAACAGGGGCAGAGATAGGTTCCACGATGGGCTTAAATGCTTGTGTTGTGTCGACCGTCATGGTGGTCGAATAAAGACGGATAGGGTCGGTATAAGCCTTCAAACGATTTGGGTCATCAAACGATCGAGCATAGGTAAGACCAACAGACGGCACTTGGATTTGACCCGTGTCGAAAGTCATCAAAGTCAACTGCTGCTTCACGATGACATTGCTGTCGGCATCGGCGGTGCGTTCCACCTCGCTGCGTTTGATGATGTCGAGTTGTTCCGACAAGGTGTCGCTGGCGAAGTCGTTCCATTCCACGAACCATCCGTAAGGCACCTTGAGGCTCAAGTCGAGCGTGAAAGGCTTGCCGACTTGCACATCAGTGCTTTCGACCTTGCCGTCCACCTCCACATTTTGGGATAGGTTATTCCCTATTTGGATTTGTGGAGACGCAAAGCATTGCGTCTCTACAACCCAAAACAATAGGGTTAGCACAAACAAAACATATTTCTTCATCTTCTTGCCTCCCTTTTCTTAAAGAGTTGCATCAAAGGTTTCACA
>JAEEGL015452129.1_pt1 | contig 21773 bp, 17 predicted proteins | sample 9134231 | NCBI WGS metagenome assembly JAEEGL01 (sample SAMN16246548, study PRJNA631951) | gut metagenome | biome: gut microbiome; feature: rumen; material: fiber-attached | host: Bos | place: Iran: Karaj | collected 2018-10
ATCCAGGTAAATCTTACTTATAAACATAGAATGGCTCCTTTCCAAATAATCAGCATATTTCTATAAAACGGTATCTATACTGTCGGTTATTCGGCGAAAAAGAAACCGGAACATCTCTCACTGCACCACACAGACCCTCGTCAGAATCAATAACAAGGGTTTGGTGACTTTCCTTTGGATCATACGCTAAGGCTTCGGGAAGTCCATCGGCAACAATGCCCTGCACAAGTTCCGCTGTTACAGGACACCCCCTCCTTCCTAAAAACAAGGCATTTGCAGGATGGAGGAGGGCATCCATTATCTCCTTAAGCACTTCTTCATCAGCCTCCAGCCCACATGTAAAACATGCGTCTGAAAGATATTTTCTATGTCCTATCTTTTTTTCTTTTTCAGGAACTGCACTAACCTGAAAATCATCAATGACAGTTCCCTGACGTTCGATTCTTACTCCAAATCTAATAGCAGCCAGATCTGAAACGTCTTCATTCCGTCTCCTTCCAAGAGCAGATGCAATCATACCGATTATTCCGCTTTTTGAAGGGAATGGGTCTGTTTCATGATTCTTAAGTTTCAGGTTTGTGCCCCATGACTGAATAGGTGCATCAAGTTTTAATAGTAATGTAGGCATATTACAACCTCGCTTCAATTTCTTTTTCAATCGTTTCAAGTATCTCGTTAAGAGAACTGTCGCGCAACGATATTTTAACCGACGGAGCTCCGTAATTCTTAGCAACCTTCTCTTCATATGCGCAAAGCTTATCTTCTGCCTCAGCTTCAAAATCCTCTGACTTTACCGTTTGAATAAAAGCAGGAGCAAAAGAAACCGGCATATCATCGCGAAGAGTCACGAGAACAAACTCCGGAAGAGTCGAATTTGCGTATCCATTGATACTGCCCGTTGGCATAGCCAACAGAAATGACTTCAGAAAGCTTTTTGCTATCCTCGCCGCATTACTCCTATCGAGTCTGACAAGTTCCGAAGTTTCCGATAAGTTTACATTTGCATACCTGTAAAGAACGGGGTCCGTAAACTGTTTCGTATCAAGATAAGCGGAACCATTATCTGATTCATTAGGGATATCATCCACAGCAGTAAAATAATCATATTCCGTTCTGGCTTCATTAACAGATATAGCATGAGCCACCTGACAAGCAGCATCATAGTTTAATGAGGCTTCACCAGCAAACATTCTTCCAAAAAGCAGGATATCTGTGGAAGGATGTTCTTTTACTGCCTCAATAAGCTGCTTCTTCAATTCACCCACTTTCTTAGGGTCCATAGCGATCTCTTTGTTTTCTGCCAGAACTTTCGAAAAGGCCTTGATTTCGTCATCCGAGAAAAATGCGATAACTGCTTTAGCAGCTTCTTTTTCTGAAGCCACTCCGGAAACTTTAACCGACAATTCTGCTGCCTTCTCTGCGTCCTCAGTTGAAAAAGAGTATTGCTCAACCAATTCGGAAGCGACACACGATTTAAACTTCTTCGTTCTAAGTCCGACTGTTTCCAATTCATTTTCTTTCAGGTATTGTCTCACCGCCCTTTTCCAACACTGTGAACTTATCCTGGTTCTGACTTTCCCTCCATAAATGCAGGTCTTAGGAGTATTGGTATCATCTCTGTTGACACATGACGGAGGCAACACCTGTAATGCATGGATATCAAGATACAATCTTTTTTTCATTCCTTCTCCTTTCGCGCATATTCGCGCTCCCATTTTCTAGCTACCTTTGTTTTGTTTTTTTGCCACCAGAAAAGATCTTCAGCCAACTGCCCGTAACTAAAACCATACCCTTTTGAATCGAGCAGTTTTATCAGACCCCTTAGTGATGCCTGAAGATCCTCCATACCGGTTGCGGTTTCAACCGCCACCAGTTTCTGCCTTTTTATTTCTGCATTTGCTGTTGCCTCAGCGATAGTGTGTTTGCCATCATTCCTTGGTCCTATCGCAAACATTGATAAGGTAATGTAGATTGCGTATTCTTCACAACTGATATTTCCGTTTTTCCCCTGCATTTCATCATCCATCTGCGACAAAAGCCACCCCCAAAGCATAGGATCCTCACCAGGCTGAACAGAAACAGCATGCCGAAATCGAGCTCTGATGTTTTTTGATTCAGACGATTCATTTGATAAATATGCCATTATTCTGGACACTTCACCAAACACAGTTTTTTCACGTTCTTCACTCATTATTCTCACCTCCCTTCGCCAGACTTAGTTTTTTCCTTATTTCGTAAATATCCCTTCTAAAACCATTTTCTGCTTTCCCAATGGATTGATCACCATGCCCGATAAAGTCAACGATATTAATCTCTTCGAGAACTTGCTCTGCAACCATCTCGGCAATATGGATTTCCTTTCTGTGAAGTTCGTCAATATCATTCACTTTATCCAGAAGAAGCTGTTCAACCAGTTTTCCTGCTGACATTTCGTAAATCTCAGCAAGTCTATCTCCAGTCCCAACATGTTTTGAGTTTTTACCCTTCTTTTTTTCTTCTTTTTTTTCACCATATGCATAATCGATACGCTTGCCAAAGGCCCTTAATACAGAGGAGATATTTTCAATATTGTCTATTTCCTTTGACGCTTTTGCTATTTCCAAACTATCCAAAAAGTATTTCTTATTTAGGGCTATTCTCGTACTGACAAAACCATCAACACAACACGATTTATTGCCATATACGATATCGCTGATCATAAAAGGGATGTTCATGTCTATGGGAATGATATCTTTTTCAAACAAATATTTAATCCATCTTGCAGGATTAATTTTAGAACCATTAGAAATAATACTTTTATACTCCTTCCAGCCTGCAACAGTTGAATATACATGTTCGGGTTTTACAATACTCCCTGTTTTGTCGGAAGTATCCATATTAAATATAAACATTGGCTCATTGACCACATTAACAGTCCCAAACCTATCTCCGGCAGCAACATGCATGCCATCAACAAACTCACCGTTATAATGCAGGATAATTTTGCGTGACTGTTGAGTATATAATTCAGGGATATTATCAGGTGCAGATTCCCCATAGGGAGAACTGTTAATTTCAGAATATCCATCCTTTTCCCAACCTGGGATTACAGAAGAGTATAACAGATTATTCCCGTCCAGCAAAACACTGCACAGCATGATTGTTTCAAACAGGTTTCTTCCTATGGGATGAATATTAACTCCACTACTGGTAAATGTACTTCCTGAGTACCATTTATTAGGGTTCCTGGAACCAAGATCTGCGTAGTTCATATAATAAATAATCCATCTTGCCGCCTCTGAAAGAGACATCCTGTTTTTTTCCAACCTCCCCTTATTGGCAAAAGGGGAAGATGTATTTCCTGATTCCAACACCTCACCGTTAAAACTCATTGGATTGACCCAGATAGTACTGTCCTTGTCTCTAAATGGTGACAGAAAGTAAACTAAACCGGAGGGATTCTTGTTATCTTTCTTTACAACCGCTTCTTTAGTGTATTTATCGGGCACTTGATAAAACGGATATTCTCCTCCGATCAGATAAAACTTGTCGTACCATTTGTCGAGATAAGAATCTACAAACCCTCTCGGATAGCATCCGTTATTCCATATATCTCTGAATCTTTCTATTGCTTCATCTTCATCCTCGAGTATAGATTCATTCCCTCCCATGTCATATCTATAAAAGCAGGTAACAGTAATTGAGATCAAAAACCTTAATACCGCATTATCCTGCAAGGGTGTTTCTCCTGAAAGAGTCCGGATCTCGGAACTCTTTGCAAACAATTCTCTAAGGCCCAAAGTACTCTCTTTTCCATCCATCATCAACACTTTGAGCCATGGTTCATCTACCAGGTTAAAAAAGGGCTCTCTCATTCTTCTCTCCTCCATCCAAGACTTTGACAATACCTGTAACTGTGTTTCCCGATTCTGAAAATGCCATCTTCATCAGACACCAGAAAATGCTCGTTCTCCAAATAACAGTTTCTTTTCCAAAGTTTTATGGAATCACTGTCAATGCGATCCTCTTCTGTCTCATGCGCAACAAGATCGTCATCATACCGAAGCGATAATCTGTTTTTTAGAAGTTCTCTTGTTTGTTCTTCATCAGGGATAGTCTCTCGCTGAATCACGATTCCTGAAAACGTCTCAAAATACTCCTCTTTGCTTTTCAATAATATCACGTTGATCGTATTAAGTCCAAGTCGAACGGAATCGTTATTCTTTCCGCCATTTTCTATAGTCAAAGCTCCCTTGAACTTGCACTTTTCAGCATTCGGGAGCAAAAATGCCTTTGATAGTCTTTTAAGTTCTTCCCTGTGTTTTATATACTCCTGTTTATCCTGACCATCAGTTCCCTTGGACAGATCATACACTTCCTCCGTAAGCATTCTGATGTCCTCTGGTATTTTTAGAATTCGATTATTTGACAAGGTTTCATCCGTTCTTCGTATGATATAATCATCATATATTTTCGCGCTTTTACAGGAATCTTCATCAGAAAAAATATAACACACAGGCCTTTTCATCTTTTCGGGCCTTCTGTCCCGTAAATGCCTGTGCAATCTTCCAAGCCTTTGAAATAACAGGTCAATCGGGCATTTCTCAGTGAACAACACATCAAAGTCCAGATCAAGTGATTGTTCTAACACTTGGGTCCCAACAACTATTATTTTGTTTCTTCCAACACTTTTCTTGCCAACCAGCCTTATTATCTCTTTTTCAAGAGCAGCTCTATCCATCGGAAGAAATCTGGAGTGGATCAGAATCACCGTATACTCACTATCCATCTGACATTTAAGTAAATGATACACATCCTGAGCACGTTTGACCGTATCACATATTATTCCGGCACATCCCCCTTCAGAAAGAACGTCACTTAAATGAATTCCTAATTTCTGCTTATCCACATACTCAATACCGACATCAGTCTTTCTTATGTTTTCGGTTTCTATTGAAATCGAAAAGAAATTTCCTTCATCTGTCCATGTGACAGCGGGATAGGCGTCAGTCCCATCATCAATCTGCCCCCCGGTATAGGAACATATCAACTCATTCCGTTTTTCTTTAGTAAGTGTAGCCGACAGGAGAATTACAGGTACCTTGTATGCTCCCAGCCATGACAGCATCGACTTCATATATTCCGTCATATAATCATCATAAGAATGAACCTCGTCAATAATTACCGTTTTACCTGAAATTCCCAAATGAAGCAGCATAAAAAACTTTCTCTTCAATACGGTAAAAAGGGCCTGATCGACCGTTCCGACCGCGAAATCCGGAAGAAGTTTTTTATATCTTCCTACCATCCACGAGTTAACTGAGATCCCACCACCGTTTTCGTCATAAATCTTTGTCCGTATAGAGGCATATGAATCATTGAAACCCGCAGAACTATGTGCAAGACTGATCGATGATGGATTATCAGATGATATTAGTTCGGCCCAGTCTTTAACCCTGTCAAACATTGCGTCGGCGGTTCCTCTTGTAGGAAGTCCGAAAAATACACCACCCGTTCCCGCCGCACAGCTTTCAACCTCTGCTGCCGCAAGTGCCGCCTCAGTCTTTCCCAGTCCCATCGGTGCCTCAATGATCATAATTCCCGGTTTAACAACTCTATTTGATATTTCAAGTACAGTCTTTTGCATATCATTAGGGAAAAAGCCAAATCTATTTTTGAATAGCGCAGGACTCATTGATACAATATTGAAATCATGATAAGGCTGAAGGGCTAATGCGGACATGCCGTTTGATGTCCTATCACGGGATACTCTCTTTTCATATATCCCAAGCAAAGGAAAAAAATCATCACAGGAAGCAATCCAATCCGCCATGACCAAAAGCCCAGTCAGGATTATTTGCGCTTTTGTCGGTATTTTTTTTATATCTTCAACATCAGCTATGTTTTTTGCTTCATCATAGATTTCTGTCCAGATTTCCTTAAAGACATTGAAATCTTCTTCAGAATAGTAATTTTCCTTAAACATTTCCAATTGATACTTATAATTACTGTCTTTTCCGTTATCCAGAGGCTTTCCGTGATGTGATGCTACAATCTCACAAATAGAGTAATCCACTCCAAAAAACCTGTTCAAAATAGCAGCTCCAGCCAAAGCATGTGGACTTCTTTCTTCGATTCCACTAGTTTTCACGTGAAATCCTTGTTCTGTTATAATTGCCCTGTACCCGGGAAGAGCTTCACACATTTTCTTTTGAAAAGCGACAGAAGCTTTACCTATGTCGTGAACATATGCCACAAACAACGCTATCCTATGAAAATAGTCAAACTCCAACCCTGTTGCTTCATATACGGAAGGAGCGACGTATTGCTTGATCAGCCTTTCCATTACATTACCTGTATCTTCAAGATGTTGTGATAAAGACAACCACTTATCGCCATCCGCTTTTGCGGCCAAAACAGAACTTAATGCCATTTTTCCTGATCCTCTATCAAACAATCAAATGATTTAACATTTATATTACTTGAAATCCCAACCGCCTTCAATTCCATACTCCTATTTAGCCACAAAAAAAGTCCAATAAACACCCCTCTCTATTCCCTTGAATTTATTGGATTTTATGAGATTTATGATTGCTCAAGCCCCATCAGATGGCACATCATTCTCGAACGCATAGAACTAATGCGCTCCCCTTATATTAGCATTCTTCCAACCACCTACAGAGGCAGGGCTTAAAGCTCACCTACCGTGCAGTAATGTACGGTAGGGTTTTGATCATCTTGTTGATTTGTTTTCAAAAAGACTCCCATGTTGTGAAAAGACATAGTCATCGCTACATGAAGCGCCGGACACAGACAATTAATGATGATCACAATATTCAGTTTTGTTGTTTTGGACCGGTCTGCAGCAATTTACGAAGAGATCAGAGCCGTCCTGACCACGCCGCCGCTTATCTCCACCTCAAAGTACATGCCCGAGTCTTTCCTGCTGTCAAGATAGCCTGCAAATTCCTCCTTTGAGATCGTTTCAAGCTCTGCTTCGCCCTGTTTCTGATAGACAGTATTCTCATCGACCTTGAAAATATGTGTGACATCCGAAGATATGGTAATTGGATCCTGATCCTTAAAATTCCTGTAGTCCATTGAACCGCAGGCAATGAGTTCATCACCCTCAATGGAAGCTTTGTATATTACCCTGTAAAAAACCCCGTAATCATTTGTTGTATCGATCATATCCCTGTCGGATGCAAGCAGAAAAGACCCCATGAATCCATCTGCTGTTTCATATTCCACCGGCGCTGACGGAGCATCGCCTGCCGCTTTTTCAGTATCGGCCGTGGCCGTTCCGTTTCCTTTATCTGCCGCGCCTTCATGCTGATCACCAGCCGCGATCTCTATCGGTTCAATCACAGGAGCAGGGATCTCTTCAGTTTTTCCCTGCCCGCACGCAGATATGATCACAGTCATACACATAAGTAACGGTACAAATCTCTTCAGCATTTTCACGATCCTCTCTCCGGTTATGATCATTTAATTCCGATTTTCTTCATATCCGCATTTTTGCGGAATACAGCTGTCCTGACACGATATGGCATCAATAAACAAGATCGCGGTCAGGATCCGCAAGACGTTATAATAGCACCACTTTGGCTGTCTGTCCACGGATAAGACGGAAAGACAACCTATTCCAAAATTGTCGTTTTAATTATGAAACGATGTGTTATTATTACCTTGATAAAAAAACAGCGTGAAAGGAAAGGAAAGGAGATGCTTATGAGTAACACAACGGTGACGATAGTATTTATTCCTGATATCACGGAAGTTTTCGTGGCGGAGGATGGATCGAACTATTGTAAAATAGTTACAGAGGAGTTATTTCAGCGGCATGACGACTATTCGCGGGATATCAGTGTTGTCCCCGGAGTATCAAGGATCAAATTTGTGGCAGTACCGGATGGAGTAGAGCATTATTATTGGAAGTACAGTGATGATCACTCAAATGACGGGACGCAGATAGGTGAAGGGGTGGAAATGAATGCGGTCGTATTGACTGTGCCTTCAGATGTACTAAGCGGAACAAGGATCTATGTGGAAGAGGGACATGAGAAAGTGGATTATGGGTATGATGTCAGAAATCTGTATTTTAAGAATGATACGGGATTGAATGTGTTGAATAAGGATGCTTTTCTTGTCGTGCAGGAACCGGTCAGCAAGTGAGGGTAATAAAAATTTCAAAACCTAAGGCTCATTATGCCGGGTGGGAATACTGCAAGTGCCATATGGATCGACAATAGACAGAGCGGCATTGCAGACCATTCAAGAGATGGGAAAGAGCAGAAGTATTGTATCAGGAGGATAATGACATGATCGCTGTGTATTATTTAGTGGATGATGATGGTAATGTGATCGGGACGGCATCTATACCGAATCATTTAGAAAGAGTATTTGATGAAAGCGGATTGGAAAAGGCTTATGTCAGGCTTGACACCCCCAAACCGGGACGCATCGGTGAAATGACGGTAACAAAAGAAACAACAAATGAAGAATGGAACAGGTATATGCAGGATTATTACCGGTATTTGTGACATGAAATTGGATAAGCTAAGGGCGAATAACCTTTTTGTCGGGGAGGCCATCAGAATACTTGAAGATAGTGAAGGGATAATAATGGGGGTGAGATCAGATGAATGATGATCATAAGAGCGTGATAAAGAAGTATCCCATGGTAATCGGATACGATGTGATGCGGGAAGAATTGCCGGAGAATGATTTAGAGAGAGAAACGCTTAAGATCCTTGCGGGAGAGGGGGGCATTATGGAATGCATCGAACTATGGGAAAAGAACGGTTATTCCAAAGAAGATTTTGATGTATTTTACAAGAAGGCCGGGGATTGGGAAAATACACATATGTGTGGTCCGGGTAGTTGTGAAGAAGAAAGCTGAATGGGAAAAGGCGAGAAAGAATGGAGGAAATGATATGGCAGGTTATGGTTCAAAACTAAAGAGGCAGGTCTTGTTACTGGTGATATTTACGCATGTTAATTCCATTATTGATCTGGAAGTGATCAACAAGAGTGTGTCGGTGAATATCCGTACACTTCAAAGAGATTTTAATGAACTCTCAGAGGCAGGTTTTCTTGATGTTAAATACGATAGTGTAGGAAGGCGCTATCAGGGAGAAGTACATATTCCGGAGGGGTTCTCAGAAATCCCTGTTGAAAAAAGGAAGTATTATCGGGACATGGCCCACTTTTTCAGTATTATTTTTGAAATGGAATGTCTCACGCGCAGAGAGATCGATGATGCGCTATTCCTGCTGCATGAATATAAAGATATGTATGATTTATGGATAGAAGATGATAAATACGGTCCGGAACCGCAGTGCGAAGATCTGAAAATAGATGAGAATTTAAGCGCGGATAAAGCATATTATCGAATGTTTCCGCAGTCGGGCAAGAAAGATTTTAAGAGAGACCGTGCGTTCCTCAGAGATATAGGGTATCCTATAGAATATGATGAAGAATTAGACGTTTTTTACAAGGATTTTCCGGAAGAACTGCCGGCATGAGGAAATATACTCATGGTATATCGGCTGACACCTATGCGCTCATATCCTCTGCCTTTATCTATTCAATGTTCGATAAAATAAAGCCCGGCAAACATATGTCCTGTTGTCGGCTGCGAATCAGAAAACAGCCCCATCGAGAGTGTAAATTATTATGTGTAAACCTCTTAGATTGATGTTGAATATCTTGCTATTGGTTACCGAGTTTGTGTTTTTGCAATACTCATCTCATAACGATATAGTAAATCCTGGTACAGGCGGGCTTCGCCTCCCCGGTCAGATTCAGAGGATCACAGCACGAAACTCTCCTAATTAAAGTATCAGAGAGACTCTGTAATGTCAATTCTGACAACGCCGAAGATGGACTTTCCAACACCTTTTATAGTGCTCCTCCGTTATCCTGGAAAATGTGGAACTGGTCTTGATAATAAATAATCAGCAAAAGCAGAAAGAAGGATTGCATATCTGCAGTAAGCCCTATATCATTAGGTGAGACTGAATTAACTCCATGAGGTCACTAAATGATCTGAAAAGTCAAGGAGGCTGAGAAATGATACATAAGAAAACAGTTAAGAAAATAGCAGCAGTAATGCTTGCGGCAATGCTTATAGACAACTGTGCCTTATCTGTGTATGCCGGTGAGGATGTCACGCTGACCGAAAATGACATGATATATGCGGGGACTGGAGGCACAGAAGAAGGAGAAGATATTGAGGATGATAATAATCTCCGGGATCTTAATGAAGTCGGAGACGAATCCTCCGATGAGGGTGTCTATATAATTGACTTTGTTGCGGGTAGTTACCACAATGCTGTTCTCACAAGTACAGGAGAATTATACATGTGGGGATTAAACGACGCGCGGCAGATCGTAAATTCAAGCGCCAGCAGCATTAATTCACCTAAAAAGATCGGTAGCGGCTATACGGATGTTGAACTTGGGTATGAAACAACCGGTGTAATTAATGATGAACAAGAATTCTGGCTGTGGGGGTTAAATGATTATTTTGAAAGACAGAGTGAAGATGGTAAAAGCATCCCGCCCACCAAAATGATGGAAAATGTGGAGAAGGCTTCAATAGGAGGTTACCACAGAGGTGCTGTAGTAGACGGTGTTCTCTATCTTTGGGGCAGCAATGAGTATGGAGAAAGAAGCGACAGCAGCAAAAAGATCAGGGAGGTATCAGACCCGGTTGCTGTTACATTGCCCGGAGGGATAGAAGAGGTGTGTCTTGCAGGAAGTTCCAGTGCTGCCATCACGAAGAACGGCGAATTATATACCTGGGGTGCCAATCACTCCGGAGAGTTGGGAATAGGAAAAACCACCAAGACTGTAAGTACTCCTACGAAAGTAAACATTGAAGGCAGGATCAGACAGGTCAGGATAGACTCGGCCACAGGTGTGGCTGTGACGGAAGACGGAAGGCTCTATATGTGGGGCAATAATGATTACGGGCAGTTGGGTGATGGGACGAAGAGCAGGAGCATTTCCCCTAAACAGGTTGATCTTGGATCTCCCGTAAGGTCTGCCGACGTGGGTGGGGATTTTGCTGCCGCGGTAACGGTTGGCGGGGATCTTTATACCTGGGGTGCGGATCATTATCTGAACTATGGCCAGCTGGGCGATGGAAATACTACAGGCCGTTTGAAGCCCGGGAAGATCATGTCTGGGGTTTATGAAGTGAGTGCGGGATATTCACACTGTATGGCCCTCATGAATGACGGAAGCATTATGACGTGGGGAAATAATACGAACGGCCAGCTGGGCGATGGTACTACCGAGGATAGTCATGTACCGAAGAAGATCAGTATTAAAGGTTATACACCTAAGCCGATTCCCGTACCAAAGGGAAAGATCACATACTATGGAAATGGCGCGATATTGGGTAAGGTACCCGTCGATATGACAGAGTATCCTATCGGAAGCGAAGCTGTGGTTTTGGGAAGGGGTTCGCTTGGATTTTTCGGTCAGAAATTCCTCGGATGGAGTGAGAATATAGAGGCTGAAACCGGTGAGTATGATCCGGATGATCCGTCAAAGAAAAGTACAATAGAAATAAATAAACCCGTAACAAAGTTGTATGCGATCTGGGACCGGGCTAAAGGAAATGAGATCTTACCCAATGTTTATCATACTGTTTCAGAAGATCCTGCTTCGTATGGTGACAGCTCAAAAATCCCACCTTATTATATGTTTGAATTGCAGGATAAAACTACTACCCTTAACGTTTCGGTTTGTTTTAATACACAACTATCAAAGAAAGAAAACATAATACATATCTATGATGTGCGAGGAAAGGCGATAACTCTCCACGATGACAATGCGTGCGAGGTTGATAATCCATATAACGGTCCAATCTCGACAGGGGACACCATACTGTTCAGAAGGATAATACTGCCAAAGGGCAAATACTATATTTCCGTGCAGAACACACAGGACTGGTCTTATGGCTTTTCGGAATCTGATGGCGGGATATTTATTACTACATACCGGAGAGACGGTAAGGGATTCGATCTGACTCAGGATGCGCTGCCGCTTCTCAATAATCCGGATTATCTGGCGAAAGGTTATGGGAAATATCTGCCTGCTCGTTTCTACGTAGATGTATATGGTATTGATCAAACCCGAGAATATAAACTTTATGATCATAAACCCGGGGGGTATTGTGTGGGATTCAATGTTATTGCAAATAAAGTGTACGGATCAAGAACTGCCGAAGAACCTGATTCGGAATTTATGGCTAATATACCAGAAAACTACTTAACGGATGGGTACAATATAAACAAACAGGGATATGATTACAATGAAAATGGCTTTCCACGTTTGGATGCATATTCCGGACTATTGACACTCCTTGGGGATTATTCGGTTTTGCAATACTCCTGCCATTGGTACGATCATTTGATGAACAATTCAATTATTCAGGCACAAGAGCAGGATAGGATTGACATCAGCCAGTTATCCGCTTTTGAAGAAGACTGGAATAAAGGCACTCCCATGCTGCTTATTTTCAATAATCATGTAGCAACGCTTGATTCTTGCAGAGTTAAGCTTAAGAATCCCGGTGGCCGGGGAAATACCTGGGTGCGTTATTATTTCTACGACTGCAATAATCCCTATTTTGAAAGTGTTTCGCGGACTGCTCATTCGGAAAGATTCGGAACAGGTTCCAGCTATATGAATTCTGAGTACAGGTATCTGGATATTGATACTGTAACAGGCGAATGGAGAGCGCCCGGTATAGCGAAGAATGCAGGAGATAAAGCAAATGATTTATCCAATGAAAACAGTGAATTGAGAGTTGTCGGTTCAATAGACAGCTTAAGAAGTTCATTTGATGGAAAAGAAGAATATCCCCAAAAGGACAAGGAAGGGAAGAATTTTTTAGTGCGGCTGCTTAATGTGGATAAATGCAGCATTAAGGATGCCTCTGATTCGGATGTGAGCCATTACAAAAAAAATGCAGTCCCTATCTGCGGTGAACCAGTAAATGACAGCAAAGATACGATGAACTGTATGTTCGAACTGCCGGATGATAATTATTTATTTGATTTTACGGGCGGCGCGGTGGAATTGTCAAAAGGACCGGACATGATCAGGGTTGAGAGCGAAGGCAGGGTGTCAGCGAAAATGGGTTCTGCAACGTCGGTAGAACTCACATCGTCCGATAATTCTGATGTCTCCCTTATGATAGTTGATTCTGCTGCAACGAACGAGAGTTATTCGAAGCTAGAGACGACGGTACATTGTTCGGAAAATCCCGTATCGATCGGAGTAAATGACGGAAAGGTTTCTATCATTACGGAAAACCCTCAGACGATCGATCTGACACTTGAAACCGAAACCGGCAGCGGAAAAATAGGCGGTATCTCTACCTCAGAGATAAACGGTCTGATAATAGAAGATTATGTCACGGAGAAATATTATGTTGATTTTGATGCCTGTGGAGGATCGGTGGTGGATCCCCTTTTGTATGTTGAGCCCGGCTCGAGGGTTAACCTGCCGATACCACAAAAAGAAGGAGCTTCCTTTGCCGGCTGGTTTACGAAACCTGACGGGGAAGGAAAGAGATACACCGATGAAACACCGATAAGTAAGAGTGTTTTACTCTATGCATGCTGGGATTCAAAGGGCCTGAATGTTTACGGCCTTAATGATGCCTATAATTATACCGGCAGTGCAATAAGGCCTGCGGTCACTGTTTATGACGGCGGAACCCTTCTTAAGGCCGGGAGCGATTACACCATTTCTTATAAGAACAACACCGGGGCCTACAGGCTTGCGGAGGGCGATGCCGGTTTCAGTGAAAAGAAAGCTCCATGTATCATCATAACCGGCAAAGGCAACTACAGGAGCAAGGAAACACTGTTCTTTAAGATACTTCCTAAAGGTATTTCGGGCTATGATTTTGAAGCAGATGATATCACCCTGGCTGCGACCGGCAAGAAACAGAAGGTTACGCCTGTCCTTTGTATGAAGGGAAAAGCATTGAAGTGCGGCCGTGACTATGATTTTGACATATTTAAGGCTGAAGACACAGAATACGATAATCCCCTCGGGACATCTGTTGAGGAAGCGGGCGGCTATATAGTCAGAATAACAGGAAAAATCAATTATTCCGGCTGCAGGATTATAGATCTTAATGTCACCGGAGATTATAAACCGGTAGATAAACTTTCTGTTGGGAAGATCAGAAAACAACAATATACCGGCAATTCCATCGAACCGGAGCCAGTTGTCAAGGACGGAAAGAAGGAGCTTGTAAAGGATACACATTATACTTTGTCATATCAGGATAATACAGAGGTCGGGACGGGATATGTTTTCATCACGGGCAAACCCGAAAACGGTTATGGCGGAACAAAGCGGATATCATTTGGCATAACCGGTACGCCTCTTAGAAAAGCCGTTATAAGCGGTATCCCTAAATCAGTTACATATACGGGAAATGAAATATCGCTGGATGACAAGATCGTTCTGACGGCCGGAGAAGCACTTGCAGCCGGGAAGGATTACAGGATAAGCTACAGTCAGAATACCAATGTGGGAGATGCCACGGTAATCCTGACGGGTATCGGCGGCATGATGGGAACCATCAAGAAGAAGTTTAAGATCACGCCCTATGATATGAGCCCTGCTTCTGATACTGATGAAAGGGTGAAAGTAATATGTGATGCTGCCGCTGAATACTCAAAGGGTGGAGCTAGGCCAGCGGTGAGCGTGACTTTTACTGATTTCCATGGAAATGTGAAGGAGCTTATGGCCGAAAAGGATTACATTCTCTCGTATCAATTCAATACGGTCGTTACCGGTGCACAACAGCCAACTGTCACCGTTACAGGTAAGGGAAATTTTAAAGGAAAGAAGAGTGCCGGATTTGCCATAACTCAAAAGAATATTGAGTGTGTGACACTCATAGCGGATGACAAGGTGTTTGAGCCCAGGGATGGAAACTATGCGACATCGTTGAGCCTTGTTGATACAGACGGAAAGAAACTCAAGGCAGGTGTAGATTATGAGGAGAAGCCGGATTATTTCTATGTTGAGGATACCGATGTGACCGCAGACGGCGAAGCGGTTAAGCGTTTTGCAGACGAAAATGTGGGAAGCGGTGATATGATCCCTGCCGGCACAAAAATCAAAGTAACGGTTACTGCCAAAGGCAATAACTATACCGGAAAGGTGAGTGGCATATACAGAATTACAAGCCTGAGCATTTCTTCGGCCAGGATCAGTATACCAGCGCAAACTTATACCGGACACGCGACCAGGGTTGATCCTAAAACCATAACGGTCAGGGTCAAGGGGAAGGATCTGGTTCCTTATGATGAAGCGACGGGTATGGGTGACTTTGAGATAACCGGATATTCTGACAATGTAAATAAAGGTACTGCAAGCCTTACGATTATGGGACGTGGAAATTACGGATCGACAAAGACGCAGACCTATAAGATAAAGGCAAGAGATTTCAGGTGGTGGTGGAGATAGGCAAAGGATCCGCATGCGTTATGGTCCGGGATACTGAGCCGCCACCCCTATATGGCCGGGGTTAAATGAAACCTTCCGAACACGGTTCCGGTAGAGAAAGCCCACCGTCTGATAACGTGATGAAATATACTCATGGTATATCGGCTGACACCTATGCGCTCTATTCTTTCATCATCAATATCTATACCTTCAAAAACCTTATCCAAGGTGTCATTATACTTGTGGTATAAAGTCAGCAACAAATAGTATTGGACTTCCCGAATATACATCCATTTCATTTTCACCTAACCCTTTCTGTCTCACGTGCGTATTTCGGGTATCCGTCATGACCGTGATCCTGTTCTCCGTCGATCACTTCACGAACCTTAAAGCCATCTCCAAAGAGCAGGGTTTTTACGGGATCTCTGTTGTCAACCTGCTTCCGTCTTTCGTCTTTTCTACGCGGATCTGCTGAGGAATATTCTCCATTAATTCTTCTCTATGGCTTATAATTCCAACGAGCTTGCTGGTACCGGACAGATTGATAAGGATATCCATTGCACTCTCTATGGACTTACGGTCCAGTGTTCCGAAGCCCTCATCAACAAACAGCGCATCCATCTGAATACCGCCAAGGTTCATCGAAACGGTATCAGATAGTCCCAGTGCAAGGCTTAAGGAAGCCTTGAAGCTCTCCCCGCCCGACAGATTACCCACAGGCCGTCGGTGACCGGTTGTGTTGTCAAGGACCTCCAGATCCAGGAATGTATTACTCCTCTTTCCAAGTGATTCTTCCTGTCGATACAATTCATACTGACCATCACTCATAGGTAAAAGCCGCCTGTTTGCTGCTGCAATAATCCCATCGAAACCTGCTGCCTGAATATACTGTTCAAGCGTGATCTTTCCATTACCGGTCGTACCTTTTACAAGATAGTATAATCTGGTGCATATATCGTTTTCTTTTCTCGCTTTTTTCAGTTCGGATTCCTGCGATGAAATCTTCTCAAGCTTATCCTCATTCACTTTAAGCCTGTTTCTAATGGAATTGCTCACCTCGCGTTTTTTCGTTACCTCTTTATACTGTGAATCGCACTTTTCCTTCAGTTGTTCAACATCTATAAGCTTACGGCCCCGGGCGTCTTTCCCGGCATCTTCCAACTGCTTTTTATTTGTAGAAACTTCCTGATCATACCTGCCGATCTCCTCCTCAGCCTCTTCTATTTCCTTCTCTGACAGGACAAACCTGAGGCTCTCTTCAACGGATTCAAACTGATACTTCTTTACCACCTTTTCGAGCTCCTGCTTTTTTTCTTCTTCCTCTTTATTCTCTTTAGCCAGCGACTTCTCCAGCGTCTCTAACGCAGACTTTTCTGAGGCATAAATTTTTTCCGCTTTTTTACTCTCCTCGTCTGATTTCTCAATCTGATCCAGAATACTTTTTCTCTTCGTCCTGGCTTTATGTCTCTCTGACTCTGCGATTTCCCAGCTGTCAAAGCTCAGTTTCTCCAGTGTTTTCAGTACCGCTTCTTTTTCTGCCTTGACTTTCTCCGTATTCTGTTTCCTTTTTGAAAACTCTTCCTTATCCAGTGTTAATTTTTCCGCTTTTTGTCCCTGCGCGTCTTCAAGCTCCTTTTCCGCCTTTGTAAGAGTTTTACTGTCTTTTTCCAACGCAATCTGCTGTCCGGCATTCTCTTTGATCTTGTTTTTTACAATACCCTGCGCATCTTTTATTTCCTTTATCAGATCATCTAATTCTTTACCGATGCCCTCTGCGCCGAGCAATTTATCCTCCAGGCAATCAAGGATATCCGCTCGCAGCCGATCTTCATATTCCGCCAGGGCTGTTTTAGCAGTTTCGGCAGCTGTATTTGCATCAGACTTCTCGGTTTGAAGAGTATCTTCCCTGTCCTTCAGTTCTTTGAACGCCTCCGCGGTGATTGCCTCTCCCGGATACTTTGCAAGCTCCGGGTGATGTACAGATCCGCAAACCGGACATTTCTGTCCTTCTTCCAGACCTTCAGCCAATATTCCGGCGCGGCAATCATCCAAAATTCTCTCGGCTTCCATTCTTTCCTTATTTGCTTTTTCGTAAGCTTTAAATGCATCTTTATAAGCTTCCTGCTTTTTTTCAAGGTCTTTCTTTTTATTTTCCCTTTCAGGCACTCTGCTCTCAATGATAGCATCTATGCTATCCAGTAAGTATTGATACTTCTCTCCTATCGATCTGATCTCCGTCAGTTTTTCCGGAGTACCCTTAAGCGCCTTAACGGTATCCCTGAGATGCATGATCTCAGCCTTAAGATTTTTCTCTCTTTCCTCTAATTCCTTCTCTTCTTCCGCGAATCTCCCCGCTTCTTCTCCCAGCCTCCCGATCTCACGGACAAGTTCATCTCTTTGCTGATACTTATTCTCTTCTTCCTCAATCTTATCTATCAGCTTTTGAAGTTTATCTGCTTCGGGTTGATCCTTCTTTGCTTTTGTCAATGCTTCTCTGGCTTGATCCGCTTTAACTGACGCTGTTTTTACATCTCCTTTCTTTTCTTCTATCTGAGACCCTGTTTCTATTACAGATGTCTCCTTTTCTTTCCACAACAAATAAACAGGATTAACTTCTCTGGTAGCCAGTCTCTGCCTGGTCAACAGAGCCTCCTTTTGTTCAATTTCTTTCTTCTTTCCCTTTAGTTCCTTCTCTTTTTCTTTAAGGCCTTCAAGTTTAGTAATGAAACCATTATTGGTTTCGGCTGTTGCAAGGGCGTCTTTGCTCTTGTCATACTCCTTTTCAATAGCCTTAAGCTCAGAATCCGCGCCTTCCAGCTTCTCTTTATCTGAATCGATCACAGAGTTTACCATATCGATGAGCTCTTCAAGATTCAATGCGCTTCGGAATCGATTTACGTGAGATTGAAGCTCCGATAGCCGCTCAGCAAGTTCGTCGTCCTCATCCGCAGAAACATCAGTAAAATACTGCACAATGCTGTCCTCTGTTTTCTCTTTTAAATGATAGCTGGCATCCATGCGGTCTTTCAGCCGGTACTCGATATTGTTATACCCGCTTGTCTGAAAGATAGTTCTCAGGATCTTCGTTCTGTCATCGGTCTTGGCGTTGAGCAAAGCCCAAAACTCTCCCTGTGCTATCATGGCAATCTGCTTAAACTGCTTTACATCAATATGCAGCAGGTCTTTTACGGCTTCATTAACCTGTGTTTTTCCCTCGATTGGCGATCTGTCCCCCGAATAGAAGATCGCATTCTCTTTGATCGATGTTACTCCCGTACCGCGCTGTTTCTTTCTCTCGTACTCGGGGTTTCTCCTTACATGATAGTCTCTGCCCTGATGCGTAAAGTAAAAATCCACAAAGGTCTCAGTCGTTTCTTTTGCATATTCACTTCTGAGATTTTTTGTATCTCTGAATCTTCCGCTGGTTTCACCATACAATGCAAAACAGATAGCATCAAAAATGGTTGTCTTTCCTGCTCCCGTATCACCGGATATCAGAAACAGGCCTTTGTCCTCAAACTTGGAAAACTCTATCGCAGGCGTTTCTCCTGCATACGGTCCGAATGCGCTCATGATCAGTTTAACCGGCTTCATGTAATACACCTGCCTCTCTCGCTACGCTTCTCATAACATCCATTTCCTCTTCACTGATCTCACAACTATAAATTTGTCTGTAAAAGTCACTGATCAATTCAGCAAATGATCTGTTCTCGGCGATCTTTGAAATATCTACCTGCTCTATTTCTCTTGTATGAGAATTGTCGTAATCTATCCTTACCGTGTTCGGATAGACCTGCCGGAATATTCCCATGGCATCACTTACAATTTCTTCATCAGTAAGAGTTGCATAGATAAAATCTTCCGGAGCAGTGACGCTTGCTTTATCTAAAAGATCATTTATCTTCCCCTTTAAATGCCTCAAATCTCTCATGGGCCTGATCGGTACGAGCTCAATCTCAACCTTACCTTTGCCGCTCAATGTGACCAGAGATACGGATTTTTTATTATTAACTTCACTGAGCGAATATTTGAGAGGTGATCCGGAGTACCTGACTTCCTTACGTCCAACTTGCTGAGGTGAATGAATGTGGCCCAGCGCCACATAATCAAACTGATCGAAGCAGTCATATCCGATCTTCTCAACGGTTCCTACGCTTTGTGTTCCGAGGCTCTCTGAACCGGAAAGCTCAGGATCTTCACTTTTCCCCATCACAAATTGATGGGCAACAAGCACATTATTCCTTGATCCATCAATATCTGCCTTATCAAGAATTGCTCGGACCGCATCATCATATGACTCTATCTTTGCGTCAGGCAAAAAATGTCGGACCTGCGAAGCCTTTACAAACGGCAGGAGATATATATCCGCCTCATCTTTGCCCGCCTTTAAGGTTTGTTTATATAGATTTCCATCATATTTTGTGGAAATGAAAATATGATTCGTCTCAAACAGGTTGCTTCCATAATTCAGTCTTTCATCAGAATCATGGTTCCCGCTCACCATATATACACAGACATTCCTTTTAGCCAGATTACTCAAAAAATAATCAAGCATTCTTGTCGCCGCCTCGCTCGGTACCGCTTTATCATAGACATCTCCCGCAATTAAAACAGCATCTACCGACTGCTCTTCGACTATGCCCAGCAATCGATCCAACAGATACTCCTGATCTTCTGTCAGATCAAAATCACCAAGCGATCTGCCTAAATGCAGATCTCCCACGTGCATCAGTTTCATTCAGTGTGTCCTCCAATCATTGTGTTTTGGTAATCCCATTCAACCTCCTGTGCCGGGCAACAACCACATTATACCAATGTCATATGGCAAATGTCATTAACATGAAAAGATCAAAAGCTGCTCATGTATTGTCCAACATATACAACCTCAAAATTCTCATACCGGAAATCAAGGTTGGCACGGATACGTAATTTCTCAGTTACATTGCAATTCAAGCCTATATCCGCCGTGTCGAAAACTTCAATGTCGGCTTCCACTACTATTTCTGTCATTTTTGTCCCCTGAACCATCACAGAGTATAGCTCAAGGATCCTGTAATCACGTAATCCAAACTCGTACCAATTCGGAAAACAATAATCTCCATCAAACCAGAATACTTCGGGATTCTCCTTAAGGTAACCGGTTATAGCATCGAACAGCGCAAAATAGAACTTACTCTCAATGATATTCTTTGTATTCTCCGACTCGTTCATAACAACCTCCTGAAGGCGTCATTGTCATTTCAAGAATAAAAAAAGCAATGCGCATTTTTTCGCACATTGCACATTTTTTGATTACATCTCGATCAACAAGCCGCAAAAGAAGGTCCTGGCATTCTTTTGACTTTTGATCACCTCATAAACTTTTCCCGGGAAAGTGATCCTGTTTTCATACCGGACAAATCTTTGACCGGGATCCTATAAAGATTCGCATCAGTCATTATATCCGTCACACGCAGGATCATGTCTCTGATATTATCCATATCCTTACAGAAATCTCCGGTTTCAAGGGAATGATTTCCATCCGGGATCCTGTATGTTTCAAGATGCTTCTCACCGGCAATCTTTTCAATGACGTTATGGTCAGCTATCCCTTACGATCAACATTAATAAGATCATTGACAAGATACCGAATATGCCCTGTACCGTTTCAATCCATTTAATCTCATCCGTCATATTCATGATCGGATTTGACGCCGGTTTGATCAGGGGCATGGCAATATATGGGATTTCCTGTATCACGAATGCTGCAATCCCAATAAATGATATCCCCAAATAGTAATTTTTAAACAAATGCATAAACTTCAACATACTGCCCTCGGCATAGTTGAAAGATAAAGAACCGCTTTAACAGGGCGCACTCCAAAAACCTTCTCCATGTCCTCTGTCACGGATATTTCTTGTAGTACAAAGGCAGGAAAATCCATTTCATAAAGATCATCCTTGTCATGTAGTTTTCAATTTATCAAACCGGCTCTGGATATTCATAAATAAAATAATTGATGATCAGTAAACAGATCTGTGTGAAAAATAGTTTAGAAACGTTTCCGACTGCTAGAGAGAAAACCCGAACCCGGTCTCCTCTTTGAGCTTTGAAAGAACATAGCATAATTATCCTGCGTTGTCCATAAAAAGTTAATAATACTTATCCACAGGAGATATCCACAATGCCTTAAGCCGTCCCGGCTCTGCGGTTATCCGCATCCGCCAGCAGCTCCATTCAGCTCTTCAGTATTTCTTTGATCCCGTCCCAGTCCATTTGGGAGAGCTTTGCCCGTATTTCCCCAAAGCGTTTTTCGTCCTCC
>JAEEGL015751631.1_pt1 | contig 21773 bp, 23 predicted proteins | sample 9134231 | NCBI WGS metagenome assembly JAEEGL01 (sample SAMN16246548, study PRJNA631951) | gut metagenome | biome: gut microbiome; feature: rumen; material: fiber-attached | host: Bos | place: Iran: Karaj | collected 2018-10
AAGGAATCCTAAATGGGTATAAAGCTTTCTTTGAGGTTGTAGCTAGTGAAGAAGGATATACTGGTGAAATAACTAAAGCTAATAAAGTATCTGATGAGACTATTATTCCAGGTTCTTTATGTACTTTGCTTGGTAGTAAGCTATTAGCTACGATTGTTTTAATAGCTATAGGTTTTTCATCTAAAAAGACTAGAATTATATTGTTTTGTATATTGGAAAGTATAACTATTTTATTATTTTTCTTGGTAGCTAGAATAGATGTAGGAGCAGCAATTTCTTTTGCATTTATTGGCACTATATTTAACCTAGCTATTTTATCTAATGGTACCTCTGGATCATATGGAGGAAGAGGCGGATTCTCTTCTGGACATTCTTACCATAGCAGTGGTTCTTCATTCCATGGAGGAGGAGGCTCTTCTGGAGGTGGAGGATCATCTAGATCGTTTTAATAATTTAACTAGTATGAATGCATACTAGTTTTTTTTATTACAAAATTGTAAGAGAAGAATTATTTATTTAATGATATAATATACCTAGGTGAGTCTTATGAAAAAAATAATGATAGTAGAAGATGATAGTGTAATAGCTAATGAACTTCAGCTCTTACTTAAATCTTCTGACTTTGATGCAGTTATATTAAATGATTTTGAAAATGCTGAAAATGAGATAATAAAAAACAATCCTGATTTAATACTTCTTGATATTAATATTCCTTTTATTAATGGTGAGATGCTTCTTAAAAATTTAAGAAAAAAGATTAATACTCCAGTTATTATGGTTACTAGTAGGGAAAATGAAGTAGATGAAGTAGTGTCTTATTCCTACGGGGCAGATGACTACGTTACCAAGCCTTATAATCCAACTATTTTGCTTCTTAAAATAAATGCTTTATTTAAAAGATGTGATCAAAATAAAAATACTATTTCATATAAAGATTTAACTTTTGATATAGGTAAAGGTATTGTTAAAGCGAGCGACAAAGAAATAGTTTTAACTAAAAATGAAATAATTATTTTTAATTTATTACTTTCCAATAAAGATAGAATAGTTACCAAGGATGAATTAATGACTGATTTATGGAATAATGATGAGTATATAAATGAAAATGCTCTTACTGTTAATATAAGTAGACTTAGAACTAAACTATTAGATCTTGGATATGACAATATAATTGAAACTAGAAAAGGAATAGGATACCGTATAATATGAAATATAAAGATTATTTAAAAGATAATATTGTTAGTGTTTTAATATATTTATTTACTACTATTTTATTAGTAACTCTTTTATTTGCATTTAAAACTAATATATATTTATTAATTATATGTATTTTTCTATTATTGGTAAGCGGTTTTATTATTAGTTTATATAGTTTTTTAAGAAAGAATTCTTTTTATAAATCTTATCTTAATAGTTTAGATAAATTAACTGAGAAGTATTTAATACTTGAAACTATTAAGGAACCTACTACTTATGAAGAAAAGATAATAGTTAATTCTCTTTATGATATTAATAAATCAATGATAGAAGCAATTAATGAATATAAGAGAAATACTGTGGAATTTAAAGAATTTGTAGAGATATGGATTCATGAAGTTAAAATACCTATTTCTAGTATGATTTTAAAATGCCATAATCAAAAGTATGATAAAGATCTTTTATCTATTATTAGAAGACTAGATAATAGTATTGATGAAGTTCTTTATTATGTAAGAAGTGAAAACACTGAAAAGGATTTTGTAATAAATGAAGTTGATTTAAAAGATGTAATTAGGGATGTAAGTATTAAGAATAAAGATGATTTACTTTTAAACAGCATTGATTTTAGTACTTCTATTAATTCAAAAAGTATAAGTACTGATAGAAAATGGCTTGAATTTATTATTAATCAGATTATTAATAATAGTATTAAATATAAAAAAGAAAAAGATTCTATAATTACTATTAGTAGTTATGATAAAGAAGATAAAACAATTTTGGAAATATACGATAATGGAATAGGAATTCCAAGAAGTGATATAAAAAGAGTATTTGATAAATCATTTACCGGCACTAATGGTAGAAGTAAAGTAAAGTCTACAGGAATGGGGCTTTATATAGTTAAAAAGCTTTGTGATAAGCTTGGATACAATATTTATATTGAAAGTGAAGAAGGAAATTATACTAAAGTAATTATTGAACTAGGAAGCAATGATTTATATAAGATTTAACATTACAAAATTGTAATGTTTTGTAATATTAAAAAGGCGACAAATCAAGTATTTTTTTAATAGAATTAGTTATGTAAAGGAGAAAAAATATGAAAGAAATTTTAAAAGTTAAAAATGTTATTAAATACTATGGAAGTAAATCTAATTTAACTAAAGCAGTAGATGATATTTCATTTGATGTAGAAGAGGGAGAATTTGTTGCCATTATGGGAGCTAGTGGTTCCGGTAAAACAACTCTTCTTAATTTAATATCTACTATTGATAAGGTAACAGCTGGAGAAATATTTGTTGATGGAGAAGAAATTACTAAATTGAAAGGTAATGATCTTAATAAGTTTAGAAGAGATAAACTTGGATTTATATTTCAAGACTTTAATCTTTTAGATACTTTAACTGGTAGAGAAAATATATCACTTTCTTTATCTATTCAAAATGTTAGTTATAGTGAGCAAAAGAGGAGAATAGAAGATATAGCTTCTAAACTAGGTATAACAAAGATACTAGATAAGTATCCATATCAAATGAGTGGAGGAGAAAAACAAAGAGTAGCCTGTGCAAGAGCTATTATTACTAATCCAAGTATAATACTTGCAGATGAGCCTACTGGAGCATTAGATTCTAAATCTTCTAAACAACTTCTAAGTAGTTTTGAGTATTTAAATAAGGATCTTAATTCAACTATTTTAATGGTTACACATGATGCTTTTACAGCTAGCTTTTCGTCTCGTGTAATATTTATTAAAGATGGTAAGATATTTAATGAGATTAGAAAAGGAGAAGCTTCTAGAAAAGAATTCTTTGATAGTATTATCGATGTTGTTACTTTATTAGGTGGTGAAATAAACGATGCTTTGTAAATTATCACTGGCTAATATTAAGAAAAGTATTAAAGACTATGCAATATACTTTGTAACGCTTGTACTTGGCGTATGTATTTTCTATATATTTAACTCAATAGATTCACAAAGTTCGATGCTTGCAGTTAGTAATAGACAAAATGAAATGATAGAATTACTTATTAATATACTTTCTTATGTTTCAGTATTTGTTACTTTTATTTTAGGTTTTCTTATTATTTATGCTTCACGATTTTTAATAAAGAAAAGAAATAAAGAATTTGGTATATATATGACTCTTGGAATGTCTAAGAGAAAGATATCTCTTCTTTTACTACTCGAGACATTTATTATTGGTCTAATATCTTTAGTAGTAGGATTATTTCTTGGAGTAATATTGTCTCAAGTAACAAGTGTGTTTGTTGCTAATATGTTTGAAGCTGATATGACTAAATATGTATTTGTTTTCTCATCTTCAGCAATGATTAAAACTGCTATATATTTTGCTATTATATATTTAATAGTAATGATATTTAATACTATTGTTGTAAGTAAAAATAAACTTATTAATTTACTGCAAGCTAGTAAAAGAGGAGAAAACTTAAAGATTAAGAATCCATATATTTGTATATTACTTTTTATAGTATCAGTTCTTATGCTAGCAAGTGCATATTATATGGTAACTAGCGGAATAGAAGAACTTACTAAACATGAAGTTGGTATAATTCTTTTACCTATATCTTTAGGTATTGTTGGTACATTACTTTTCTTTTATTCATCATCAGGAATGATTTTAAAAGTAGTATCTAGATGCAAGAATTTCTATAGTAAGGGATTAAATACTTTTATATTTAAACAAATTAATAGTAAGATCAATACTATGGTAGTATCTATATCAGTAATTTGTATTATGTTGTTTTTAACATTATGCTTACTTTCTTCATCTCTTTCATTAAAGAATTATTTTAATAATTCAATTAATAAGTATGCTCCGGTGGATTTAAACTTATATGAAGAAGTTAGTGAAGGAGAAAGTGATATCGATAAGTTCTTAAGCGAGCCTATTTTAAAAAATAATATTAAGGATAAATTTATTATTAATAGTTATACTGACAGTAATTTTAGATTTAGTGATTCTCTAGGAGACTATGCAAAAGAAGTACCTGATTTAATTAGAAATCATAATGTTTTAGTTAAAGTAGTTGGAGAAAAAGATTATAACTTATTAGCTGATTATTATAATCTAGAAAAAGTAAATCAAAATGAAAATGAATATACTATTGTAGTTGATTTTAATAAATTCGTATATGATGAGTCTGTTAAAAGAAATACTACTCTTCATATATTTGATAGAGATTTAGTGCCAAGCAAAAAAGGTGTTATTGAGGGATTTATGGAGATTGGTGCTAATCCATCTAACATGGGATTTGTAGTTGTAAAAGATGATCTACTTGCTGGCAAAGATGTATATAGTAAGCTTCTTCTTATTAACTATAGTACCTCAGATAAAGAAACTGTTGAAAATATAGAAAAAGCATTAAGTAAGATAGATATAAAGGGTTATAGTATTTATGATACTAAAAAAGAAATAAAAGAGTCTTCTAGTGGTCTTACTACAATTATTACATTTATATGCTTATATGTTGGTGTAATATTCTTAATATCTTCTTCTGCTATATTAGCACTTAAAGAGTTATCTGATTGTATTGATGATAGAGATAAATATAGAATATTAAGACAAATAGGAGTAGAAGAGAAAGATATAAATAAGGCTTTATTTAAACAAACTTTAATATTCTTTATGACTCCTCTTATTCTTGCTATTGTTCATACTATATTTGGACTTAAGTTTGCTAAATGGATACTTGGTTCTATGGGAGTAGATAATATGCTAAGTGGAGTTATAATGACATTTGTATTCTTACTTATTATTTATTTAATATATTTTATTGTTACTTATTTATGTAATAAAAGTATTATAAGAGACTAGTTAAAGCTAGTCTTTTTATGTTATAATTTTTATAGGTGATTATAGTGGAAAAATCAGTAGTATATGTTTCTATGAAAGATAGAAATGATGCAGATTGTAGTTTTGCCATCATTGAGAAGGAAGATAAAAGAGCATTTATTATATTTAAAGATTTAGAATGCGCTATTTATGATTATGATGCTCTTTTGAGAGATGATTTTGATTATAAATATTTATTACTTAAACACTATGAAAATACTACGAAGGCTTATAAAGACTTCATGAAACTTATTGGTAAGATGTGTAAGAAAAGTGTTAATTGTAAATATTTTAAAAACCCTATAGAAGAAGATAACTGGATGATATTTAACGATGACACTAACGAGCATATGATACTTGAGGAAGAGAAAAAAGTATATGTAGATAGAAAGAACTCTTTAACTGAGTTTATTAGAAATAATAAAGATAAATTTATATTATATTAGAAGTGATGAAAGTGAAAGAATTTTTAAATAGTATTAGAAAAGTAGATAGTAGTATTGATTTAAAGAAGAGGATTATTAATACTACTTTGATATTTATATTTGGTATTATTTTAGGTATTATATCTAAATGGCTTGATAATTTATCTATTGATAGTGGTATTTGGTATATGAATGTTATTGAATATTTAGATTTAAATAACTTCTTTTCAGAAATGGCTATTTGGTTATTTATAGCTATATGTATATCCATTTATAGTAAATCTCCTTTAAGAGCTAGTATTAATACTTTTTTATTCTTTTTAGGAATGTGTTTAAGTTATCATTTATATTCAATTATATTTAGTGGATTTAATCCTTTTGATTATATGAAAATATGGTATGGATTTACTTTAATTTCACCAATTCTTGCATATGTATGCTGGTATAGTAAAAGTGATAGTAAATATTCAATTATTATTAGTAGTTTAACTATGTTTGTTATGTCTTCTTGTTGTTTTAGCAATGGGATGTGGTATTTTAGCTTTAGAGGTATTTTATATACACTTGTTTTTATTATGACATGTATAGTTTTATATAAAAAACCAATTAATATGGGAGTTAGTTTAGTGATAGGATTAATCTTATCTTTCTTAATAAGATTACCTTTTATAAGTGGCTAGTAAAGGAGTAAGTAATGCAGATAGAAGAATATGAGGTTTTTACTGATAAAATAAATAATATAAATATTACACATATATCCGATATTCATTTAAGTCAAACTATAAAGAATATTGATTTAGATCTTTTGATTAAGTCTATTAAGAAGACTAATCCTGATTATATTGTTATTACTGGAGATTTTTATGCTGGACATAAGACTAAGTCTTTTGTTGATCCTAAAGAGAAAGAACTAGTAGTAGGATATTTAAATGAACTTAAGAAAATTGCGCCTATAGTTATGTCACTAGGCAATCACGATATTAAGGAGGATAATGAAGAAGAACTTAGAAAAGAATTTCTTAAGTTTGAAGAAGATAATATTCATCCAGTAGATAGAGATTATGTTTATACTGATGAGAAGAGAAAAATTAATTTTATTGGTTATATGCAGCCTAAAAGAGCTTATGGGGTAGGAGATATATCTAGAAGAAAAAGAAAGATAATAGCTCAAGATATTTATAAATATATGCCTAAAGCTATTAAGAATGGTTACTTTAATATAGGACTTATTCATACTCCTGTTATAGCGAACGATAAAAAGCTTTTATTAATGGATGATTATCCAACTAAGAAGTTAGATTTAGTGTTGAGTGGACATCATCATAATGGGTTAGTTGATTATAAGACTGTTATTAAATTAGAAAAATTATCTGATAAACTTCAAAAGAGATTTCCTAAACATAAAGATTCATTTGAAAAGATTAAATATATGAGTTACTGTGAATCTCCAATTAATAAGCCTATACCTTTTATTAATTTCTATGCTAGAGGAATGCATTTATTTGGTGGCGTTCCTACTATTATTAGTAAAGGAGTAGGGGGAATTGGAGCTGCTGGTAAAAATAGAGATGATTTAAATAACCAAGTTATTACTAAAGTTAGTATAATTAATTTTGATGATAAGAAAGGAGCTAGAGTATGAAAAAATTTAATGATATACCATTTATTCTTGGTGCTTTATGCTTTTTTATATATGCAGCTACTAAATATAGTCTACTTATTTATTTAGGAGGGTTATTATTAGTAGTTGGATCAATATTATTTATTATTAATAAGAGAAAAAAATAAGGATGTGTTTTAATGAAAAAATTATTTGGTGAACTTAATATTACATGGAAAAAATTAATTATTTTTTCTATTCTTATAGGTATTTATACTGGGGTAGTTGCTATGCTTCCATTTACTAAAGATACTTCTTTTGCAGATATATCTATTAGCTTTGAATGGTGGATTTTGTTTGGAACTATTATTATAGTCAATTCTAAGAGTCCTTTTGATAGTGCGCTTAAGTGTTTTGTATTCTTTTTGATAAGTCAGCCTCTTGTTTATTTAGTGCAGGTTCCTACTAATCCACTTGGATGGGGAATATTTGGATACTACCCTGGTTGGTTTAGATGGACTCTTTTAACTATTCCTATGGGCTTTATAGGGCACTATTTAAAGAAAGATAAATGGTGGGGACTATTTATACTTGTTCCTGTTATATTATTCGTAGGATACCACTATGAAGGATTCTTAGGTGAAACTCTTACATTCTTTCCAAATCATTTACTTAGTGCACTATTTTGCGCTACTAGCATGATTATTTATTCTTTATATGTATTTAAAGATAAGAGACTTAAAATAGCTACACTTATAATAAGTATTATTACTATTATTGCTATGAGCATAATGGCTATTTCTTCTGATAAAAACTACTATAATACAACTATTTTAATTAGTGGTGGAGAAACAGGATATGAATTTGATGATACTTATAAAGTTAAACTAGAAGATGAAGAGTATGGAAAAGTTTTTATTGTTTATGAAGAAAATATAAAATGCTATATGGTTAATGCGGAGTTTAAAAAGACGGGAAATACTATTTTCACTATTACTTCGCCTGAAGGGGAAGAGCATAAATATAAACTAAAAGTAGAGAGAAGTTCTTATAATAGAGAAGAGATTAAATAATATTTTTGTTTTAAAAAATGACTAGAATTATCTAGTCTTTTTTTATGTATTAATTGACCATTCATTTTAAAAATGCTATACTTTTTTATAGTAGGAGAATGGATATGAAAAGTAGAAAAGGTTTTACACTTGTTGAACTTTTAGCTGTTATTGCAATACTAGCTATTTTAATGGTTCTTACTTTGCCAAATATATTAAATATGTTTAAAGGTGGCAAGGAGAGCGCATTTAAAACTCAGGTTGGTAATTTAATAAAAGCTGCTGAAACACAAAAACAGTATGATTCTTTAAGTGGTAAAAACATTTCTATTTATTGCTTCGGATTAGATGGAGCTTGTAATGATGGTGAAAAACTTGATGTTACTGATAGTGATGCTAAATATCTAGTTACGTTTGATAATGATAAAGTTTCTGGTATTGCAGTTGAAGACTCTAATTACTGCTATATTAACTCTGTTGATCCAACTAGCATTGATCCTCAAAACTTTGTACAAGGTGGAACAATATCTTGTTCAATGACTGGAGGATGTTCATGTGGTGAAAACTCTATTTCTTTATCTAATACATCAATTACTGCTGATAAAGTAGTAGATAATATAAGTGTTATGAAAAGTGCTTCAGGATTATCTAATGGCCAGGTTATTGAAACTAAAGGATTTTATTCATTAAATGATGGTGGAGGAGCATACTACGATGTTACTAATGAAAATTTAACTACAGATGATATAACTATTTTTGCGCTTAAAAATGGATTAAAGGCTAAACTTAAAAGTCAGAATAATATGAGTGTTAAACAGTTTGGTGCTAAGGGCGATGGTAGTAGTGATGATAGCAGTTCTTTTTCTAAGGCTATTACTTATGGTGCAAATGTTATTTATATTCCTGATGGAACATTTAATATGAATAGCACTACTGTTACTGCTAATAAATATGTTAGGTTAAGTGGTAGTGGGCAAAATAAAACTACTGTAAAAAACGGAACATTTAAATCTACATATGGTATAAATGCTCAAGGTATTACTTTTGATGGCGGAGCTTCTCAAAGAATAGACTATGTAGGTACACATAAGCTTGATGAAGATGGTACAGTTATATTCTTTGTTACTCCGAATGGACCAGTTGATGTTATATATAAAGATTGTACATTTAAAAATGTTAAAATAGCTTCTTATGCTAAAGATGAAAATGAACTTCCTTCAGGTAGTATACTTAGAAATAGTACTGCTGAAAATTGTACTTTTAGTAATATTGAAAAGGTAGCTATTTATCATAATTTATCTTTAAATAATGCTACTTATACTGGCAATACTTTTAATGGGTTAGGTTCTACTGATACAGTTCAAGGATTTGTTAGTGCATTATTTATTGGTGACATAACTAACGTTACTGAAAAAGAGGCTGTTAATTTAGTAATTAAGAATAATAATTTTTCTAATTTATATACTGGAGATGATTTTTCAGAAAGCGTTCATGTAATAAATGCAAACTTTATTGCTGTTAAGGCTGATAAGGCTGTTATTGATAATAACACTGTTACTAACTTAGTTGGTTATGGGCATGATAGGGAAGGCATTTATACCAAAGTTAGAGATCTTACTATTTCAAATAATAAACTAACTAATGCCGGCCTTGGTGAAGGATATATATGTGCTAAGCCACATGCAGGAGAGCCATTCTATAACATTATTAATAATACATTTATAGGTGATGCAGGCGTTGCTATTAGAAGCTATGCTCCTGGTATTATTTCAGGTAATAATATAGCTATTACTAATACAAGTAATGCTATTACTAATACTTTAAGTGGAATTATTACTCCAACTAGAAGTCTTACAATAAGTAATAATACTTTCACTTGTGGCACTAGTGATTCACTAACTATTAATGGTACTACTATTGATTCGTATAGTACTGGATTTTTAATTAGACTTTCTAGTGTAACTGTTCCTATTATTGTTGAAAACAATAATATAAATACATCTACTTCATTTAGTCAGTATGTAGTTGCTGGAAACCCTGGTAATTCTGTTACTATTCGTGGTAATAGGTTTAATTTATCTGATAAAAGTGGTTATGGTATATTTGTTTTTAATAATAGTGATGGTGGGCCTTTATCTTTAAGTAATAATACTCTTATTGATAATAACTATTTTAATGGCGGAAGTGGTTTTAAAGTAGCTAGATATAAACTAGTACAAGATGCTGGAGTTACATCTAATAGAACATTAACTTTCTCTAATAATGAGGTTGTCTATAATGGAAGTGGAAGCGTTAATGTAATGATTAGTGAATCAACTGCTGATAATCAAGATAAACTTATTGTTAGAGGTAATACATCAAATAAATCTAAGTCTAAAACAGCTATAACTTCTTCACTTAAGTATTTTGAAATTGATGATGAAAATTTTGCTACTGTTACACTTAATAATTAAGACTAGAACCATCTAGTCTTTTTTGCTATAATATAATCGTTTATTACTTTTGCGGGGGATAATATGGATAAACTATTTAGTGCTTTATATGATTATAATTTTATTAAAACTGAACTTGATATGCTTTCTTTTACAGCCGGATACGCTATTGATAGTGATGAAGATATTATTACCGTAAGAGATTTTTTAAAATCTTTTGTATTTTTTGATGATAATTATAATAATGAACTTCTTAAATGTGCTCATAAGTATGGAAACTATAATGAATTTTATATTAAAGCTATTCAATTTGTTGATAGTATAAATATGATTCAAAAGAAGTATAATGTAAGTGATATGAAATCACTTGAAAAATTAATTGTTAGTTACTGGGACATGGAACACTTTTATAGCATTGATGTTTTAAGAGTAGTTTTAGGTAGAATTTCTGAATCTAATATTTTAAGTAAGATTTATATTGATATGGTTAATGAGAATTTAATTGAAAATATAAATGCTCCTATATATTCTTCTGATGAACCTATTTTTACTGTTTTACCTATTGTTAGTGATTGCTTTGAATGTAATTTAAAACTATTATCTAGAAGTGATGTTGACTTTAGTATTCTTCGTAACGGGTCTGCTATATTAAGTGACTTCGTTCGAAAGTATAATAAATCTACTAGCACTCAAGAAAGAAAATACTTTCATGACGCAATTATGAATGCTATAAGGGGCAATCTTAGCCTATTTAATGATGTTTATTATCTAGGTTATTCTCATAGGGCTAAAGTGCATAAGAGTATTTCTTTTGATTACTTAGGTATATATTCAGATTATTCCATTTCTATTAGTGATCCTTCATTTATTTTAGAAATAAAAGATTACTTATTAAGTGATGAAGGATTTGAACATCAAATTAGTTTATATACCGATAAGAATGAAAGAGCTGATGAAGTTATAAGTTTATTAATGAAAGAAAGAAGAGATGGTATTCTTGAAAGAAAGATAAATTAAATAACTTATCTTTTTTAAGTTCTACCAATAGTAGAGTGTATTTCCTTCTTTGTAGATATCTTTATAGTTATAATGAAAGTGTAAGGAGGATATATGAATAAGTTAGAAGATTTGAAAAAGGATATTGAAGAGGTAAAAAGAAGAAGGAATTCTCTTCTCAAGGTAAAGGAAGTAAAAGAATTTATTGCTGTGGATAAAAAACTTGATCGTTATCTAGAAGAGTATAAGGAGCTTTATCAAGATGAAATAATTAAAAAGTGTAGCTGTTGTAAGCATTTATTTGTTGTATCTGGGTCTACTTATGATATTTTTGAAGATATGAATCATTATTATTATGGATGCTTAAAGTGTGGGCTCGATACTTTATATAAAGAAGAATATGCTACTTTAGAGCAAAAAGCTTATTCGGCATATATTAATAAGAATCGTTTAATCGATTATCGTTCTTCTGGTATGTGGTATAGCAATCATGATGATTTTGTTAAAGGCATGGAAATGTATGCACAAATAAAAAGTGAAAATGAAGAGTTGACTGACGAAGAAATAATTGAAATTATGAAAATAAAACGAGATGTTGAAAGTAGATTAAGAAAGAAAAAGTTAGAAAATAGAAAGTAATTAATGTATAATAAACTTAGGAGGGTATATGGATAGTATTAAGTTTGGAAATTATTTAACTGAATTAAGAAAAAATAGTGGACTTACTCAAAGATATGTTGCTTATGAGCTAGATGTGTCTGATAAGGCTGTTAGTAAATGGGAAAATGGTAAATCATCACCTAATATCGATGAGATAAGGAAACTTGCTAGTTTATATGATATATCAATTAATGAATTAATTAGTAATATGGAAGAAGAAAAACATAATAATATTACTAAAATTGTTTTAACAGGGGGACCATGTGCCGGTAAGACAACTGCTCTTAGCTGGATTAATAATTATTTTAGAGAAAAAGGATATACTGTTTTATTTGTTAGTGAAACAGCTACTGAATTAATCTCTAATGGTGTAGCTCCATGGACATGTAAGTCTAACTTTGATTATCAGCTTGGGCAAGTTGAACTTCAAAAGGTTAAGGAAAAGATTTTTGAAGAAAGAGCTAAAGGAATGAATGCTAATAAGATACTTATTGTTTGTGATAGAGGTATGCTTGATAATAAGGCTTATATGAAAGAAAATGAGTTTAAGAGAATACTAAGAGCTTTTAATACTTCATTAGTTTCTGAAAGAGATTCTTATGATGCTGTGTTCCATTTGGTAACTGCCGCAAAAGGTAAAGAAAATATTTATACTCTTGATAATAATAATGCTAGAACAGAAACTATAGAGCAAGCAAGAGAAATAGATGATAAGATTATTGCTTCTTGGACTGGACACCCTCATTTTAGAATTATAGATAATAGTACTGATTTTGAGGAAAAACTTCAAAGATTATTAAAAGAAATTTCTTCTTTCCTTGGTGAACCTGAACCATTTGAAATTGAAAGAAAATACTTAATAAGTTTTCCAAATATAAAGTATTTAGAAAGTATTTCTAACTGTAGTAAGATTGAAATATCTCAGACTTATTTGAAAAGCGATAATGATTCTGAAAGAAGAGTAAGGGCTAGAGGCTTAGATGGAGACTATATTTACTATTTGACTGAAAAGAAAAAAATATCTAATTTAAAGAGAATTGAAACTGAACAGAGATTAACTGAGAAAGAATATTATAAGCTATTAGATAGAGAAAGAGATGAAAGCCTTCATACTATTCATAAAACTAGATATTGTCTTTCTTATAATAATCAATACTTTGAAATAGATGTATATCCTGAATGGAATAAGCAAGCTATTATGGAAGTAGAGCTTAGCAGTGAAGATGAGGTTGTTAATGTACCTGATTTCATTGATGTTATAAAAGAAGTTACTGAAGAAGATGCATATAAAAACTATAATATGGCTAAAGAAATGCCTAAGCAGTTAACTTTAAAACCAAAAAAGGCTAGATAATCTAGTCTTTTTTTTGTTGACTTTTATATTCTATATTTGTAAAATTAGTATGAATATAGAGGATGAACATGAAACAGATGAAACTTAAAAAGGGATTTACTTTAATAGAATTATTAGTTGTTATTGCAATTATTGCTATTCTTATGATAGCTGTTTTACCTAATGTACTTAGGATGTTTAATGAGGCTAAGGATAAAGCTTATGCTGTTAATGTTAAAGGCCATATTTCTAATGTAGATAATAGTATTGCTGAAAATATTTTCTCTAGTAGCTCAATTAGTGATGGTGTGTATTCTTTTGATGAGTTTCATTTTTCTAATTATCCTAGTGATGACTCTTTAAGATGTGGTTCGTATCAAATATCTAAGGGTAAAGTGGTTTATGCTTCTAATTGCATAGTTGATGATAAAAGCTATTGCTATGAAAATAATGAAGTTAGTGTTTGCGGTGAAGTAGATGAAAGAAAACTTGCTTCTTATAATGGTCAACTTCATGTATGTGGAAATAAGATATGTAATAGTAATGGAGATAAAATTAGATTAATCGGAGCAGGAAGTGGAAGAAGTAATTTGCATGATTATGATTATGTTACATACTATCATAATGATACTTCCGCTTCTGCTTTAAAAAGCTGGGGTGCTAATACTTTTAGATGGCTTATTTATGCTAATACACCAGATGATAGTTCTTCTTGGCAACCTGATAACTATGTAGTTCATGGTGATCAATTAATCGAGTGGATTAGCAAGGTTATTGATATTTTTATTAGAAATGATATGTACATGATTATAGGATGGAATCCAACAGGGCAAGGAGGTAATCCTCTTACTTCTAAAGCTGTCGAGTTCTTTACTAAGCTTGCTACTAAATATCCTAATGATCCGCATTTAATATACGAAATATGGAATGAACCAGAAAACTATAATACCTGGGCTCAAATAAAGGCACATGCAAATAGTGTAATCCCTGCTATTAGAGCGATAAGCCCTAATGCTTTAGTGCTTGTTGGATCTCCTAGCTGGGATAAAGATATAGATGTTGTTATAGGTGATCAACTTCCTTATGATAATATTATGTATACACATCACATGTATTCAATGACACTTACTAAAGAGATGTTTGATAAGTTTAAAGCAGTTGTTGATGCCGGAATTCCTGTTATTGAGTCTGAAACTGGCACAAGTATTATTAATGAAAACTTGGTAGAAGATGATAAATTTAGATTTGCTGAAGCTTATGCTTCAATGTTCTTTGACTATTTAGACAAGAATGGTATTAGTTATATGACACATGGATTTGGTGAAGGATCTACAGGCGTTAATATGTGGAACTGGATAGATTATGGTAACTGGAATAGTAATTTACCTGATTCGGTATTAACTAACTATGCTAAATTCTTAAAAGCTAGAATGAAAGGAACTAGTTATAATTATCATGATGTTTTAATGGTAGAAAATGATTATAATGATTCCAATAATTGTGGTCTTTATTATAGGTCATGTGAGTGGAAGGATAAGATAGAATCTATAGCATTTAGAAAGAATTTAACTGTGCCTTCTGACGCTGTAATTACTTGGGATTTATCTTTTGCACAAGATGGAAGTGTTATTGGATATTTAGTTCCTGGATCTTCCAGTGGTTTATATAAAATGTATGTAACTTCTGATAGAACAATAGTTGCGTATAGAGATTCTAGGTTTTTATTCTCATACATGAGTAATCTTAAGAGTATAGATTTCTCTAACTTTAGTACTAAATATGTTACAGCTATGAGTGGAATGTTTAGATATGACACTGCTTTAGAAACTCTTGATTTAAGTGGATTTGACACAGATATTCTAACTCATTTTTGGTATCCGTTTAATCAATGTAAAAATTTAAAAAGTATAAACTTTGATGGATGGCATCCAAAGTTAATAGGATTTAATCAAGCCTTTAATGGATGCTCTAAGATTGAACATCTTGATTTAAGTGGATTTGATATGTCTGGTGTATCAGACTTTTACAATGTTTTTTCTAATATGACATCTTTAAAAACTCTTAATATTTCTACTTGGAATCCTACTAACGTAACTGATGTACATCAAATGTTTAGAGGACTTAGTAGTATAGAAAGCGTTGATATGTCTAACTTTAATATACCAAGCAGTGCTAACTTTACTAATGCTATGCAAAATGTTAAAGCAGGTGCTACTTTTAAAGTTAAAAATCAATCTGTTATTGATGTGCTTAGACCAACTTCGACTAATAATGTTAATTTTCAGATTGCTAGTTAATAGGAGACTAGATTTATCTAGTCTTTTTTTATATAATGGTTTTAGGTGATATTATGATTACTTTAATAGAGGTTAAGAAAGATAATGTAAAGTTACTTGATAATTTACTTCAGCTTTACTTACATGATGTTAGTGCTTATTTTCCTATTGATTTTGATTCTAGTACTTGTAGATATTTATATGATCCTCTTGATAAATATTTTGATGAAACTGGTAACTTTGCGTTTTTGTTTATGGAGGACGATAACGTTATTGGTTTTACTTTAATTGATAGTGTAGATAATGGCAAAGTGGTACAAGAGATGTTCATTTTAAATAATTATAAAGGTAATCATCTTGGAAGTGAGTGCATTACTAAAGTGTTTGATAAATTTAAAGGGGAGTGGACTATTAAAAGTCTTCCATGTTCTTCAAGAGCTGAGAACTTTTGGATTAGAGTAGTTAATGAATACACTAAAGGTGATTATAAATTAGAACGTATTGGTAAATATGATAGGACGGTTTTGAAGTTTACTAATAATTAATTATATGAAGGGAGAAATTTATGGATAAAATAGCTATTATATCTGATATACATGGTAATTTAGAAGCTTTAAAAGCAGTACTAGCAGATATGGATAAAAGAGGAGTAGATAAAGTATATTGTCTTGGAGATATACTTGCTAAGGGCTCTAATCAACAAGAGTGTTTTGACTTAATTAAAGATAAATGTGAAGTTATTATTATGGGTAACTGCGATGAGTTTTTTACTAGTGATTTAGATTTATCAAAGATAAATGAAGAAAATATTAGAAGAATTAATTGGAATAAGGGAAAAATTAATGATGAGACTAGGGAATATATTAAGCATCTTCCTTTTAGTTATGAGTTTTATTTAAGTGGAAGACTTGTAAGGCTTATTCATGCTCATCCTGAAAGAAATGATAAGTTTGTAGGAAACATAGATTTTATTACTAATTATTATCCTTTATTTTTACCTAGTGAGAAAACTGTTTCTGATAAAGTGGCTGATGTAGTTGTATGCGGGCATATACATACACCTTATTCTCAAAAAATATATAATAGGTTTATTATTAATCCTGGTTCTGTAGGTGATTCTATCGACGTATTTAGAAATGATAGTAAGGATGGTAATGTTTTGTTTACTACATGCGCTAACTACGCTATATTAACTGGTAATATAGATTCATTAAATGTACTTGATCCATTTTCTTTTGAAATAGTAAGTGTTTCTTATGATATTGATAAAGAGCTAAGCACTAATGGTGATAATATAGAATTTGAAGCTTATAAAACAGAGCTTAAAGATGGCCAATACCGTGATATGGAAAAAATATATAAATCATTTGAAGCGAGAAATATTAATAAAGATGAAATATAGTATATTTTCTATTGAAAAATAATTTTAAATATATATAATAAGTGATTGTGGAGGGTTTTATGAAAGATATATATTCTAGATCAGAAGACTGTAGTGTTTTAGCTATTCAAATTAAAAAGAATTTGGGCGATAAGGCAAGATTAACTGGTGATATACATAATGAACTTGGTGAAGGAAGATATTTTTCTTCATATAGAATAAATAGTGAAAATACTTTAGTTAGTAATAATTTTGTTAATTTTTATTATAAGATTAACAAAGATAATTTTTTAAGAATACAAGTAGACTCTTTTTCACCTACATATAAATCTCTTGGTGAAAAATTTGCTGTGTTAAGTGATTTTTATGAGATGCTTAGAAAGTTCTATGGAGAGCCAACTGCTTTTTTTACTACTGGTAGTAAAGGTACACTTACTTTAGAGTGGTGTTTTAATAATAAGGAAGAGGCTGTTAAAGAACTAACATCTGGACAATATATTGATGATGATACTATTGATAATTTAGTTATATTCGGAGACTGTAGATTTGATAGAGTATTACTTGGAGATAAAACTAAAAAGATTATATCTGCTTATTTTGGTTTGCCTATAGAGCTTATCCCTTATGTTGATGCTGATATTGAAGAGTATTTTTTACATAAAACTGGTAAAGCAATTACTATAGAAGATTCTTCTATTTTGACTAAAAGTAGTAATTCTTATAGAAAATGATAATTTGTTAAAAGAAACAAGTTGATACTTGGTTCTTTTTTTATGCTGCGGTATAATATGTTTCATTATTTGAGGAGGTTATATGACTAATTTAGATATTAGAAAGTATTTATATCATGGTATTACTGGAAATAAATACTTGCCATCTTATTATGACAGAAGTTATAAAGATGCTCATTTGAAAGTACTTGAGAGTATATTAAGAGATGGCACTATTTTCTGTGATAAGGAAGCACTTAGGGAAAGACAAATTAATACACGAGATACTCACTATACTTCTGAAACAGGTTTATCTCCAAGAATTTCTTTTGGTTTTTATCCTATTAATGATGAAATATTTAAAAAAGCATCTAAACATACTCGTTTAAAGTGCACTGATGCCTCTTCTTATCTTAGAGAATATTTAGGTTTATCACAAGAAGAAAACTTAGATGAATATGTTATGAGTCATTTTCTTAATAAAGATTGGAGAGATGATTATGCATGGCTTATTTATAACAGGGCCATCTCTTTAATTCTTGATCCTGCTTTGCTAGAAGACTATAAAGTTTCTGAAGTAAGTTCTTTAAATGATGAAATATGTGTTGAAAACAATGTAGATTTAAGAAAATATTTAGTTGCTGTTGCTTTGTATACTCATACGTGTAATCGAAGAGAAATGTATAGAAGAAATGACGATATAAAGGACATATTAAAGTGGTATGAATGGGAAGTCGTTTCTTTCCGAATTGATGACTACAAAGTAATATATAGATTGTTAAAGAAATATAATTATGACGTTCCTATAGTAGATTTTTTATCAGGCAAAGAAATAGTAGAGCCTAAGAAAGATATAATTAGGATTAGAAAACAACATTGATTTAGATATATCTTTATGCTATTATAAACGTTAAGGGAGGTTATTATGTCAGAAAATAAAATAAAAAGTTTTGTAGATAAAATTTTTGAAAGATCATCTAATCCTGTTGATGAAATTAAAAAAATGTATGGAGTTCATCCTGCACTATTTACATATGATTCATTTGTTAAATATATCAACGAGAAACTTTCTGATTTAGGTTTAGAACTTAATAGTGAAGAAGTAAGCAGCTTAAAGGATGCAGTATTTAGCTGTTCTTATGGTAGTGACTCTTCAGATAGAGGAAAAGGAACGTACAGTCCTTGCAAAAGCAGTGCTCCAAGTCCTCATACTGGAGGATGCGCTTTTTCTGGGGGAGGAAATAGTGGTTCTGCTTGTATGTCTTCTTTAGAAAAAGATAATGCTAGTGAATTAATACTTTCAAAGAAGAATAAAAGAGTGTTTAAAAATGGAATTGCTTATTAATGATAAAATATATAATATAGAGCCATATTTATGCTCTAATTCTTCAAAGTTTCCATTCTATATAAATCTTACTAACTTATGTAATGCTAAGTGTAAGTTTTGTTTAAATGAATGTAACAAGAATTATTCTAAACTTGATTTAAAATTATTAGAATCTATTTTAAATCAGGTAAGTGATAAAGTTTCTAGGTTTTCTGTTTCTGGAGGTGAACCTTTCCTTTTTAGTAATGAACTTGAAAGTGTTATTTCTCTTTTAGAAAACTATGGTAAACAAATTATTATTAATACTAATGGAAGTTTATTACTTGAAAATATTGATATGATAAATAGACATAATATTACATCTATTCAGCTTAGCAGACATCATTATATTGATAGCATCAATAATAGCGTTTTTGGTATTGATACTATAAGTCACGATGATTTAATTAGTTTGAAGTCCAGTCTTAACTGTGATTTAAGAATAAATTGTTTATTAATTAAAGGAATGATTGATTCTGAAGAAGAAATAGTTAATTTCTTAGAAAAAGTGAGTGAAACCGATATTAATTCGGTTGGATTTATATCTATGAGTAAAGTTAATGAGTATGCTAGATCTAACTTCATTGACTATAGAGAACTAATTAGTTCTTTAGGCGAAGACTTTATTGAAACATTAAGATTAAATGATGCAGAAAGTTGTTCTTGCACTAATAACATGTATGTTGCTGGTAATGGAAAGACTATGTTTGTTTACTTTAGATATAAGGATAATTGTTTATCTAGAAAAAGAAGCTTATTCTTTGATGGAAGTGGGCTTAAAGAAGGATATTAAAGATTAAGACTAGCTGGCTAGTCTTTTTTAATTTGTACTAGTATTGTTTACTTCTTTTTTATATAATAATTTTAAGAGGTGAATACTGTGAGTCATATTGAATATGAAGTTAGAGTTCTAGAAATAGATGTAGACAAAATTATAGATAAGTTAAATGTTTTAGGGGCTAAAAAGATTGAAGATTCTTTTCAAAGAAGATTTCTTTATGATTTTAATCCTGTTCTTCCTAATAAATGGATTAGGCTTAGAACTAATGGAGAAGTTACAACATTAACTATTAAAGATGTATCTTCTGATAAAATTGATGGCACTAAGGAACTGGAAATTGTAGTTGATAGTTTTGAAAATGCTAATGAAATTCTTCATGAACTTGGTTATAATCCAAGAGGTATTCAAGAAAACAAAAGAATTAAGTATGATTTAAATGGAGTAGAGGTTGATATAGATTCATGGCCTTTAATTCCATCTTATTTAGAAATTGAAGGAAAGAGTGAAGAAGAAGTATATAATACTTTAAATTTACTTGGTATTGAAAGAGAAAAAGCCACTTCACTTGATGTTCAAAATATTTATAAAGATATTTATGGAATAAGTCTTGAAGATCAGAAAATGTTATCTTTTAAAAAGTAGGTGTGTTTATGTCTAAATTATCTAATGCTATTACTTTACTTAGACTACTTCAAAATGGTAAGAAATATAGTATTAAGGAATTAGCTAGTAAGTTAGAAGTTTCTCCTAGAATGATTAGAGAGTATAAAAACGAACTAGAACTTGCTGGTATTTTTATTGAATCTCTAAGAGGCCCTTATGGTGGTTATTATTTAACTCAAGAAGTTAAGCTTCCTGAAGTCACTAGTAAACCTGTTAGTGTTTTATTAAAGGATAAAGAACTTTACAACACTCTTAGTAAAGCTGTCGTTAATAGACAAAAGTGTTACATTGAGTATTATTCAAAAGAACATGATAGTATGACTAAAAGAGTTATTAGACCTTATAACTTAATTGTTTTAGAAAGCAAATGGGGAGTAGCTGCTTTTTGTGAAAATAAGCAAGAGATCAGACATTTTTACTTAGATAGAATAAGCAAAATAGAAATTTTGGAGGAAAAGTTTTAATGTGACATATATGTTTCCTCTTTATATTGTATTATTAATATGGGAGGAGATATATGATATATTTTGATTGTGATGGAACCCTTATTGATACTGAAGGACTATTATTTGAAGAATGGAGAAAGAATCCAGATAGGGATAAACTTCCTAGTGGGGCTAAGATAGAATATATAAGGAATGCTGATTGGGAGAAAATTTTGTATGAAGCTCCTATTCTTGGTAATTCTATTGATTTATTAAAGGAGATTGATCCTAATACATCTGCTATTTTAACAAAGATTCATTCTTGGGATAACGAAGGTAAATGGAAGACTATTTATTTTCGTGATAAAGGTGTTAAGCAAAGAATCATTTTTGTTCCTTATTACTCTAAGAAAACAGAGATAGTTTTAGCTAAGGGAAACGATTTAGTTGATGATTGTTTAAAGAATAATAGAGAATGGTCTTTAGAAGGTGGAAATTCTTATTTCTTTGATATTGATGGTAATAACATTGATAGATGGGGAGAATATAATGAACAGGGATTTACTAGAGTTCGCTCTATTGAAAGATTTATTAATTATAAAGGCTAGTAATTACTAGT
>JAEEGL010449834.1_pt1 | contig 21772 bp, 20 predicted proteins | sample 9134231 | NCBI WGS metagenome assembly JAEEGL01 (sample SAMN16246548, study PRJNA631951) | gut metagenome | biome: gut microbiome; feature: rumen; material: fiber-attached | host: Bos | place: Iran: Karaj | collected 2018-10
TTGTAGATAAAATATATGTATTTGATGATAGACTTATAATAACAAGTAAGTTTGATGAAGCTGAGCATAGCATTTTGTTTTCGGAAATAAAGGAGAAAACAAGCGGAGGAAAGTGTTCTACTACTTCACGGCTCTCCGCATCTTTTAAAAGAGAGTAACCAAGTAATTGGTTGCTCTCTTTTTTGTTATATAAACCTATGAATTTTTGCAACCAATTAACTTGGTACTCTCTTTTAAATGTGCCGATGAGTTCCTTGAAACCCCGGTTTCAAGGTCTCATCGCCACAAGTGGCGATTCGGTCGGTTCAGCGGAGAAAAGGTCCACTGGACCTTTTCTTACTACCGCTTCACCCCGCCTTCCACATTTTTAGAGGTCATACTTTTTTCACATTTACATCCAACATACTTCACGATTCCTACATAGGTTTTGATGTATAGTATTAATTACACACCACCCCACCGGGGTTGATTCATTTTTGGGAGATTAATGTTTTTTTATTGCATAGTTTAGAGGAGGTACATGCTATGAATGAAGAAAACATTAAGAGAATGGAATCAAAATTAGCTAGAGCTTACAAAGAGGGTCACTACAAAGAGGACCTGGAGAAAATGCTAGAAACAAAAACTGGCCTCATACAAACAATTGCAGAGGCCATTACATCAATTTTTAATTAAGAGGCAATTCAAACCAGAAGGTTGCACCTTTGCCTTGAATTGATGACACGCCGTACTTGGCGCCGTGTAATTCTAATACGTTTTTAACGATGGACAATCCCAAGCCTGTTCCCTGAAGGGCACGCTTGTGGGTTGTCTTATCTTTATAATATCTATCCCACACATATGGAATATCTTCCTGCTTGACGCCGTCTCCGGTGTCGATTACTTCTATCCTGAGAGTACCCTCATTGACTATCTGCTTTACAGTGACCTTTTTGTCCTCGCCGGTGTAGTTAATTGCGTTGTTGACCAAGTTGTAAAGCACCTGATACATCTTTTGCTCATCCGCATATACGGTAACTTCTGAGTCATATAAAAAGTCGATAGTGTAACCTTCCACTTCTCTCAGCTTGTTGTATCGCTCCAAAACATGGCGAATGCTGTCTGTAATATTGTACTCCTCAGGTTGCAATGTAATTGTGCCAGCCTTGAGCTTTGAAATATCAAGCATGTCATTTACAAGTCCGCTGAGGCGCTCTGTCTCCTCGATAATTACCTGGACATTTTCAGGAGTATTCTCTCCCGGTATGTCACGCATTACCTCTGCGTACCCCTTTATCATTGTAAGTGGTGTGCGCAAATCGTGAGAAACATTTGCGATAAGCTCCTTTTGCAGGCTGTCAGTCTTTTCCAATTCTGTGGCTGCGTAATTGAGGGTATCCGATAATTCTGCAACCTCCAAATAATCAATAGAATTAAACTTTACAGTGTAATCTCCTGCAGCCAGTTTCTTTGCACCATCTTTTAACTTAATAATCGATCTAGAAATGCTAGTAGAATTAATCATGGCAAGAATAAACGCTACAACTACCATCAATAAAGAAATGATAATCAGCTGTGCCTTCAGGGTCGAAACCGTAGCATCAACCGGCGTAAGCATTGAATTAATCATGATTACTTTTTCTTCGCCACAGTCGTTGATTATTTTTATGTAAATAACGGACTCGGCCATATCGTTGCCAATATTTTGTCTGAACTGCTCGAAATGCTGATCATCATCACCATCAACATCCCCCACATCATCCGGCGGAATAGTGTAAGCCACTCGTCCGCTTCCCTGATTTGCAACAGAATCCTCGGCGTCAATCTGCTCTTCACTCTCTTCACTCTCGCCAGCCTCGTCTGTCCCATCAATATTAAGAGTTGGAGTTGCTACAGCATCCTCCCCTTCTTCGTCTGTGACATCCGAACCGTTCGCAATATACTCATTGAGAATCACCGGAGCGTTTTCGTTTTGCATAACGCCGCCCTTGTATTCGATAACGGCACTTCCACCGTTTGCCACTGCTGAATCGTAGAACAAACTAAAAATATAATCCGGCATTGTCGAAAGCCTTGAATTGAGAATATACTCCGCTGCATATAAACAATTGCCATCAGGATCCGCAACAATCAAACCGATGTTATGACTGGCAGCAATGGCCTCTATTTCCTCGGAGTCATCTTCATCACTTGATAACAAGATTTGCTCCACATCGCTCATTACTGCTTCAGTTTCTTGTGTTTTAATCATTCGATAGAAATCATTTAGATACACTATTTGAAAAAGCCATAGTACTCCAATCAGGACTATGGCAAAAATAAGAAATATAGTAAATGTTTTCCATCTAATACTAATTCGACTCTTTTTCAAAAAGAATTCCTCCTAGGGAAAAAACTATGCTTCAAATCTGTAACCAACACCTCTAAGTGTCACAAGTAGCTTTCGATACTCCCCTAGGCTGTTTCTCAATAACTTGATATGTGTGTCGAGAGTTCTGTCGTCGCCGTAATAATCGTAGCCCCAAACCTCAGTGATTAGGCGCTCACGCTCTAGAGCAATGTTCTTGTTGCGAACAAGATAGAACAAAAGCTCATATTCCTTTGGCGACATATCAACTCGTTTTCCATCAATAGAAACTGTTCTAGCTGTAAAATTAATTTCCAAACCTTCGTATGTAAAAATCTCTGCAGCACCCTCATCGGATTTTGAACGGCTTGTAACTACCTTTACTCTCATCATCAACTCTTTTGGAGAAAATGGCTTTACGACATAATCATCAACGCCAGCCTCAAATCCGTGAATCCTATCATATTCCTCACCACGAGCCGAAAGCATAATTACTGGTATATCCTTGATCTTTTTTATCTCAGCACATGCGGAAAAACCATCAAGCTCTGGCATCATTACATCCATAATAATGACATCGTACTCGCCATCTGCCTTGACCTTTGAGATGGCATCCATACCGTCTGTAGCTTCATCAACCTGGTATCCCTCAAATTCGCCATACTTGCGAATAATTGAACGGATTTTTTCTTCATCATCAACTACCAAAATCTTTTTCATATACGCCTCCTATATCTATGCCTGTAATTCTGCAATAATTGTGTGAACATTAAGTGATGTCTATGAATAGTTTTGCTGAATTGTTTAGTGAATGTATGTCTTTTTTGCTGTACGAATAGCATGTGAGAATCCAACCCACACTACAACGAATGCAATTAAGAATGCAACATTAACAGTCTGTGAGAAATTTACCTTTCCCGAATCGCTGAGAATTCCCTGAATTCCAAAAACAATGCAAAAGCCGCCGAAAATCGCTGTCTTAGGCATAAGGTAGCGTGACAATCCCTCAATATCCGAGCATCTTGCAAGCTCCTCTGCTGTCACAACCATCGAATCAACCTTGTGATTGACAAAGCCCTTTATACCTATAAAAACAAGGTAAGCCCCAAGAACTAAAATTGCGATGTCAAAAATTGTCATAAAACTCATATCCATAACATTAAACCTCTCTTAAATCATTTTAGTTAATTATATCTTTTCTATCATTGTTTTTCTATAAAAACCCGACATTTTCAACAATATCCATCTGCTTAATATTCTGAAAATCCTGTGAAATATCTGATAAATGCATTTGAATAATAGGTGTTAGTATTGTATTATAAAGTTATAATTTTGCAGGAGGTTTTGGCTCTATGGATATTAGTAACAAGAAAATATTAATTTGCGACGATTCTGTATTGGCGAGAAAGCAGCTCAAAGATGCCGTTAACGAAATTGCAACTGGCGCAAACTTTGTGGAAGCAAAAAATGGCGCTGAAGCAGTTAGTCAGTACAAAACAGAAAAGCCTGACCTTGTTTTTATGGACATTGTAATGCCCGAAAAAGACGGCAACGAGGCTCTTTCAGAGATTAGAGATTTTGACAAGGACGCCGTCATCATTATAGTTTCTTCAGTTGGCACACAGGATCAGCTCAAAAAAGCTATTCAGCTAGGTGCAAAGGATTTCATACAAAAACCATTCGAAAAAAATCAAATTCAAGAAATTATCGAATTGCGCCTTGGAGGAAAATAATTAATGTTTACACAATTCTTAGGAAATTATCTTTTACAAAAAGGGATTGTAACTCGAGAGCAACTCTTCAACGCTATGTCCCGACTTTCTCAGACTCATATTAAATTAGGTACTATCGCTATCCACCAGGGGCTTATGACCGCCAACGAAGTGGATGAGTGCCTTTATGTCCAGACTCGCGAGGACAAGCGCTTTGGAGAAATTGCCGTTGACCGTGGATACCTTACCGATGGGCAGGTTGCTGAATTGCTATCTATCCAGACTCCAGATTACATTCTCCTTGGCCAGAATCTTGTAGATGATGGAATAATCAGCTACGAAGAATTGGAGCGAATCATCTTTGATTACAAGAGCGAGTCAGAGCTCTATGACCTTGAACTTGATGTTGAGAATCATGAGACAATAAATGGAATCATCGAGAAGTTTTTCCTACTTGCAGAAATGCCTGTCAACGACATGAACGTCATGTATCTAGAGCTCATGTTCAACAGCTTAATCAGATTCATTGGCGAGGATTTCTCTCCTCTCACACCTATGATTGTGGACGAGTATCCAATTACTTTCGGTGTTTCCCAGGGAATTTTCAGTGAAAGAGATTATGTCACCCACATTGACTGCGACAGAGAAACAGCAATTGCCTTTGCATCAAGATACGCAAAAGAAGATTTCAACGAATTCAATGAATATGTGGTTGCGGCCCTCGAGGACTTCCTGAATCTCCACAATGGACTTTTCATTGTAAATGTATCAAACCAAATGTCAAAGGACATCTCGTTATCGCCACCACTTGTCTCCTCTGAAGGAGTACTCACCGGAGCCAACAAATGCGTCGACTTCCCGGTAGCCTACCCATTCGGAACTGTACATCTTATAATTTGTTTTTAAAATAATTAAAGCGAGTTACGGCTACAAGCCTTAGCAATTCTCCGTTCGACAGAACGTCTCACTTGAGAATTCTAAGAGCTTGATGCCTACTCGCTTTTTTATGTGTACTATTAAATTTACAGATGTTAGATACCGAGGAATCTCTTTACCTCGGCGCACATGTCGGCAACCTCTACCACTGTGTTGTGGCGAACTGGAGCTGTGCGAATTTCTTCGATTGCATTTGGAACTGCTACTTTTCCAAGTTCTGAAAGCTTATCCACAAGCACGAAATCCTCTTCCTTTTCATATGCACTGTCGATTGCTCCCATTACCGCACGTGTAAACTTGAATGGGCTAGCTGTTGATGCGATAACAGTTGTCTTGTCGTCTGAAGTTTCCTTTGTATATTTGCCGTAAACTGCAGCTGCAACACCTGTATGTGTATCAATAATATATCCAGTATCCTCGTAAAGAGCCTTGATTGTCATGCCAGTCTCTAACTCAGATGCGTAGTTTCCGTAGAAGCTATCAAGCTTTGACTTCATCTGAGGTGTAATCTCGTACTTGCCAGTAGTCTTGAGGCTCTCCATAAGCTCTGCATTCTTTGCAGCGTCATCCCCTGCAATATGATAAATAAGTCTCTCTAAGTTGCTAGAGATGAGAATATCCATTGATGGAGAATTTGTGAGAATGAACTCTCTATTCTTGTCGTACTCGCCTGTTGTGAAGAAATCGTAGAGAACCTTGTTCTCGTTTGATGCACAGATTAGCTTTGCAATAGGAAGTCCCATGTTCTTTGCGTAATAAGCAGCGAGAATATTTCCAAAGTTTCCTGTTGGAACTACTACATTTATCTCCTCACCATTTGCAACCTTTCCCTGTCCGAGAAGCTTTGCATACGCATATACGTAGTAAGCAATCTGAGGAACAAGACGGCCAATGTTGATAGAGTTTGCTGATGAGAACTGGAAGCCAGCTGCATCAAGCTCTGCTGCCAACGCCTTGTCGTTGAACATCTGCTTTACACCTGTCTGAGCCTGATCAAAGTTGCCCTTGATTCCAACAACATGTGTATTGTCACCCTTCTGAGTAACCATCTGCTTTTCCTGGATGGCAGAAACACCATTCTTTGGATAGAATACTACGATGCGTGTACCCTCAACATCAGCAAAACCTGCAAGAGCAGCCTTTCCTGTATCGCCTGATGTAGCGGTAAGAATAACGATATCATTTTTAATATTATTTTTACGAGCGGAAGTAATCATAAGGTGTGGCAAAATTGAGAGTGCCATATCCTTGAACGCAATAGTTGCACCGTGGAAAAGTTCAAGATAATATGCGCCATCAGCAAATGTAAGTGGAGCAATCTCCTCTGTATCAAACTTGCTGTCGTATGCGCTGTTAATGCAGTGCTTCAACTCATCCTCTGTGAAATCTGATAAGAAAAGCTTTAGAACTTCGTAAGCCACCTGCTGATATGTCATCTTTGAAAGCGCTTCTAAAGACACATCAAGCTTTGGGATAGATGTTGGGACAAACAATCCGCCATCATCAGCCAAGCCCTTCAAAATAGCCTGTGAAGCTGTAATCTCATTCTTGTTTACATCTCTTGTACTAACATATTTAACTGCCATGATTCTTCCTCTCCGTCATAATTAATTTTCTCACAATACTTTACCACAGCAAAGTGCGAAAATCCACTGTTATTTAATATAGATATTTCTATATCGGAATAAAAGGGTTTTTCTTTTGTGATGGCCAGCTGAATTTTAGCTGAATCCTAACTCAAAAGTGATGTCAGAATAGATTTTCCACGCTAAAATGTAGTTATTAAAATAGATTGGGAGCATCTATATGGCTAAAAAACGACAAATATTAAAATTTTTTAAGGGGTTAATAATTGCATTCTCGCTGGCACTTGTTATTGAGGGCGGCCTTCTTGTGTGGGGAAATATTTCCTACGCCAAGGCATCAATAACTCAGCTGGCTTCCCCAAATCAATTGACTGATACAACCAATGGTCCAATGGAGGGTGAGCATTCTCTAAAGACCAGCTCTGGTTCGGATGAGCCAGAAAACACTGGTGAGGATCTGACCTTTGATTCCACTGTCTACCCATACAGGGCATTGCTCAGTGAATCACAGCAGGCTGTTTACAATCAAATATATGCAAACGCAGTAGCATATAACACATCCGCATTTACGTTAGTGAATGCCCTGACGTCAGATGAACTCAGCGATACAATGAACTCTGTTTTCAACGACCATCCTGAGTTGTTTTGGCTGAACACTTCTTATCAATATGGCTATAATTCCTCTAATCAGGTTGTAAAGGTACAGCTTAGCTACGGAATCTCTGAATCCGAATTGGAAAGCGCAAAGACAGCCTATGATTCGGCTATAGCTACGATAGTTTCCGGAGCCTCAGCATACAGCTCTGAGATTGAAATTGAGTTGTACGTTCACGACGCAATTTGTGACTTGGCTACTTATAATTCAAATGCTGATTTGAATCAAAGTGCCTACTCTGCCCTTGTGAACGGGTCGACAGTTTGCGCCGGATACGCACGAGCATTCCAGAATATTTGCCAGGAGCTAGGTCTCACCTGCTACTATCTCACTGGAACAGCTGATGGCGGCGACCATGCTTGGAACATTATTTCTATAGATGGAAATTTCTATAATGTTGATGTCACTTGGGATGATTCCATTTCAGAAAGCTATGGCTCATCCGTATATACGTATTTCAATTTGACAGACGACGCAATTGGAACAGACCATACCCGAGGCACACTTGCTTCAAAGCTTCCAAGCTGTACGGCTACAGATATGAGCTACACAAATGTATATGGCTCAACAATTGAAATTGATGATATCAATAATGAAGGCGGCGGTCAGATTACTGATGGCAACTTTACTATTCAGGAACCAAAGGAACCTATCACAGACTGGAAAGATATGGAGCCAAAGAATAATGGCGGACAAAACCCTGAGTCCTCTGGCAAGAGCGAGCTTCAGCCAAGGGAGAATATAACTCAAAACTCTGCTCCTACTAGAGAGCCTCAACAAAACAAAAACCCAGAGCATTAAGCTCTGGGTTTTCCTTATTCTGTCAAGTTTCCGTAGGCTGCTATTGCTTCATCAACTGTCATGTCACCAACAAGTACATGGTGTGCCGCATACCTAAACTGTTTTACAGCATTATCATTGAGGTTTGCCTCGGTGCTACAAATCACTCGGTCTTTTGAAACTTCTCCCAAGGATGAATAAATATTATCCAACGAGATGTCCTTTGCTGTGGTAATAAGTCGTTTAACTGAGGCCATATTTCCAAGCTCCTCGGTGGATATTAAAAATCTCATAAACTCCAATGCCATGTCCTCGTTAGGACTATTTTTATTTACCGAGAAATTCATTGACACTGTATCTATAACAAAACCACCATCCTCATCAAATGGCACTGGGTAAAATCTATATTCAAATGGTGCTGCTGCAAAGCTCTCGGACTGAGTCTCCCTTTTCTTTGTTCCAGAGGCCACATCAGCTGAGCACACCAGCATTGGAACGTCCCCTTCAAAAAAACGCATTATGGCTGCATCGTAATTGTTCTCGATTTCATTTACGCACTTTTCAATGTCGATATTTCCAGAATTTGCCAGCTCCTCCACCTTCTCGAGACTCGTTCTCATCAGCTCTCCTGCCTCTGGCTCCAAATTGTTGAAGCTATCACGCATTGATGAATCCTGAACTGCAGAATAACAAAGGGATGGGTATGCAAAATTATACTCAAGGGAGCTTGGCTCCGATGAAACATAACCCATAATCGGTGATTCACAGCCTGCCTCTTTGAATTTTGTGCATACATTCTCAAATTCTCCCCAGGTGGTTGGTACCTCAAGTCCAGCCTCCTCAAAGAGATTTATATTTACAAGCATTCCAAAGGATGTGGCCAGCACTGGCGCCATGAGAATTTCTCCATCCTCCGTCTCCCTTGTAATCCCCTCTCTCACGCAGGAGAAATTGATGCCAGCATCCTCATCCGCAAGATTTGCGGCTGCGTCAAAAATGTCTGCGCAATCAGGGTTCCCCCACATCCAGTAGAATGTACAGTAGATATCCGGAGCTTCGTTGCTCAAGAGGGAATTACCGATGGCATCAGTGTAGCCATCCAAATAAATATAACTCATGCTCACATTTGGATAATACTCATTGAACCTCTCAAACTCGCTTTCAAGAGCTTCAAAATTTGAATAATTGCCGTACACCGTAATTGATACCCCGGAATTTGTATCTAACTTTGGGGTGAAAGCTGTATCCTCGCTGGTTTGTCCACAGCCTGCCAGGGTTGCAAATGTGAATGCAACAAGAATAGCCGTTGAAATAATACGATTAGTTTTTATTCTCATATCTGTCCCTCCGTTTCTTGTGACAAAAAACCATAGCTGAAATAGTTTTCCAAGGCTTTTTCTATTGAATCTCGGTCCATGGTTTTTGATAGATACCCAACTGCTCCGTTGATTTGCTCCTCCTGAGTCAATTCCTGACCAGATTTTCCGGTGAGAAAGATTACCGGAATCTCTGATGTTGTAGGATTTTCCTTCAAATGCATCAAGACCTGAGAGCCATTCATTTCCTTCATTTCAAAATCCAAAAGTATAAGGTCAGCCCTATGCCCCTCTAGATATGCAAGGGCCTGGTTTCCAGATTTTACTGTCCTAACCTCATATTTATCTGCCAGCCAGCTACGTACCATTTTTAGATATAGGGGGTCATCATCCACAAGTAGAATGATTTTTGGTGCAAAAAGCTTTGAAACATTCTCGGACAGTTCTCTATATATGGAAAGAACACTTTCGAATTTCTCCTCTAATCCTAAAAGACTTCCCTCTTTTCCTGCTGCCTCAAGGTCTGCCGCCGCCTCTCCAAGAATTTTTGCTCCAATGACTTTGGAGGTACTTTTTAGAGAATGAAGTTTTAGGGTCAAATTCTCTATATCTCCATCACGCCAGTAACTTCTCATTTCTTTTTCATTGTCCTGGACTGCTTCAACATACATTTTCAATGTATCAAGGTATGACTGGGCGCCTCCACAATGGGAAATGCCTGCATTTACGTCTAATTCACTGATAGAATAAATTGCCTTTGGAAGCTTTATTTTTTCCTCAGATTCCTCAATATAATCGGTGCTGATTTTTTCATCAGGGAGGTATTTAAGTAGAATCTGCTCTAGCCGAGCAAAATCTATAGGCTTTGGCAAATAGTCGGTAAATCCCTCTTCCAAAAACATCTCCCGCATTCCCGATATTGCATTTGCCGTAAGACAGATGACTGGAGTGTCTCCATTCTTTGAATTCTGAAGCTTTTTCAGCTCATGCAATGTTTCGATACCATCCATATCCGGCATCATATGGTCGAGAAAGATTGCGTCAAATGCATTTTCGGTGCACAGCTGCAGACATTGTCTTCCGCTGTCAGCAGTATCGATTTTAATTTTCGTGGATTTCAGCAGGCTCTTGAAAACGCTAAGGTTTGAAGGGGTATCATCCACTACTAATATTCTCGCCTCAGGGGCTGTAAAGCTTTGTTTGTACCCGTCCTTTGACTCCATGGCCTTGCTGAAGGCCTCCTGGTAGTCACCAACCTTTTCATCCCCGCGCACCTCCTGTCTCACTGCAAAAGAAAACAGGGAGCCTTTGCCATATTCGCTCTCAACATTCAGGCTAGCCCCCATCATAGCAAGAAGGCTTTGGGTGATGCTGAGGCCTAGGCCAGTACCTTCGATGTTTCTGTTCTTTTTCTCCTCTAAGCGCTTGAATGCAATAAATAGTTTGTCTATGTCCTCAGGCTTAATGCCGCAGCCTGTGTCTTGAACCCTTACCTTTAGGAAAATTTGATTAGGGGCATCCTCACATTTTTCGAATTCCACCGTAAAAGTGACTGTGCCCTCATGGGTATATTTCACCGCATTTGAAAGAAGGTTGAGAACGCACTGTTTGATTCTCAATTCGTCTCCATACAATATGCGAGGAATTTCGGAGTCGATGTTTATCTGTAGGGACAGATTCTTTTCGTCGGTACGAATCTGTATCATGTTGACCAAGTCATTTAGGATGGACACCAGGTCATATTCTGCAGGAATAATATCCAGCTTTCCTGCCTCCAATTTGGAGAAATCCAGGATGTCATTTATCAGGCCTAACAAAGTGTTGTCCGCCATGCGAATGGCCTCGGAATACCTGAGAATATTAGGGTCGCGACTTTCTCGACTAATCATCTCGTTGAATCCGGTAATGGCGTTCATCGGCGTCCTGATATCGTGGGACATCATTGAAAGGAAGTTAGATTTGGCAGCATTTGCCTTCTCAGCCTCCTGAGCAATAAGAGCGAGTCTACGGTTAAAGGCCATCATGGCGACCATATTAAATATGAGCAACAGGACCAGCAAACCGATTGTACCCCCAAGCAAAACCCAATCGATTACATCCGGAATCAGGCTGGATTTTGGGATAATATTAATAAGAAACCAGTCGTGGTCAACGGTAACTGGCGTATGAGCAACCACGCACTTTTGCCCCTTTGAGTCTGTGATTTCTAGCAGACCTGTTTCTCCTTTCACCTGGTCCTCAAATTCTCGTTGGCTCATGTAATCCGTGTTGTTGTAGGATTTATAATACTCAAATAAACTGGCATTCTTCAGCTGGCTGCCATGAATCATGTAATTGCCATCACTGTCTATGATGGCTAGATCCACATTTTCATATTCTCCCTTCAGGTATATCAGCTTTCGGCTGATTTCGCTGATTGGGATAATGCGCATGAGCAGAGCCTTTCTGGTTTCATTTTCATTCTCCCCCTGCAATGTGAGGGTGTTGAGAAATGCCATGGAAAGCACTCCGTTTTGCGGATTTGCAAATGCGGCAGTCTGCCTGATTTCGTAGTCCAATTCACTTTCGGAAAAATCAGAAAAAAGGGAATAACCTTTGTAGGAGACGGTGTAGTCAACGTCTCCCTTTAAGCTGGCAGCCGAGGACAGCCCTGAAAATGAACCGTCATCATAATATACAATATGGGCTTCCACCTGATTTGAGATGGATGCCCTGCGAGTGAACTCAATTGCCTCTTCTATGGTCATCGGCTGTCCCGACACTGAGGCGTAGTGATTGATATAGCTTGCCCAAATATCGCAAAGATGCTGCTCATCCTCCAGATAATTGGCAATAATTTGCCCGGCGGTTTCTGCCGTATTTTGAAAAACCGTCAACTCATGGTTATTGCTTTCCTCCCTTTTTTGGGATGTGTATCGGCCAATAAAAAAGATAATGAAAGCAATGACAGCTATATTTACGATGATAGTAAGTCCTCGCTTCAATAGAACACCTCATTCTCAATTGATATGTCTGTCGTGCATTGTGTATTCTTTATCTTCGTCAATCATTTCCAACATAATCTTTGCAAACTGTGGATCAAACTGCATTCCAATTCCATTCTCAATCTCCCTCCGAACCTTCTCCTGTGGGAGAATATCCCTGTAGCTACGGTTGCTAGTCATGGCGTCATAGGCATCGGCCACTGCGATTAAGCGGGAGGTCTCTGGGATTTCCTCACCCTTTAGTCCGTCAGGATATCCCTTTCCATCAAATCGTTCGTGATGCCACTTTGCTCCCGATGCCAGTTCGGGCATTTTCTGTATATTCTCAAGGATGCGCCCTCCGATTACTGGGTGCTGCTTGATTTTTTGGAATTCCTCCTCAGTCAGCTTTCCCGGCTTGTTGATAATGCTATCAGGCACACCAATTTTTCCCACGTCATGAAGCAGGGCCATCATATATATTTCGTCCTGTCTCTTTTCATCAAAACCGCATCTTTTTGCAATCTCCTTGGAATAGGCCGCCACTCGTCCTGAGTGACCTTTGGTGTAGGCATCCTTTGCATCGATTGCATCTGCAAGAGAGGAAACTACCTGGAGAAATAGCTCTTCGTTTTCCTTGGTTTTTTCCTCCACCATCCCTGACAGGTCACGCTGCAGCTGGATTAGCTCCACCGCGTGTCTAACACGCAGGGCAAGGACTCCTGGCACAAAAGGCTTTCTGATAAAATCCATGGCTCCTAAGGTCAGCCCACGGATTTCCGCATCTTCGTCCTCGTCACCTGTAAGGAAAATCACTGGTGTCTCCCGGCCGGGCTCCTCACATTCTCGTAATTTCAAAAGTGTTTCAAATCCATCCATTCCTGGCATACGAATATCCATAAGAATTAGTTGTGGGCTACGGTTTTTCTCTATATATTCGAGGAGCTGCTCTCCGGATTTCAGGGCAACAGCCTTCATCCCTGCATCCATCAGGCTTTTCCACGCTTTTTTCAAAACTAAAGGATCGTCATCCACAATGATTATCCTTTCTTCCATATTTCTGCCTCCTTGATATTGTGAGGAAAATCAAAATATTGGTGATAGTGAATTCTTGCGGCATTCTAGCTACATTTAGAGATTAAACCACAGGAATCTATTCTCTTTACGTGACAGTATAATATATAATGTTGTATAAGATATGTCCTAATCACGACACTTTTGTTAACACGTGGTCAATTGAAAAGGAGTTTGTCATATGGAAGAATATAATGATATTTCAATCCCTGGAATCGACACCTCCGCAGGCATCAGACAGTGCGGGAGTTTTGAAATGTTTAAAGAATTGTTGGGGGATGTTTACAATCTCATTGATAAGAAGTTTGATGAGACAAAAAAATATCTCGCTGACGGAGACTTGGAAAATTTTACTATAAATGTTCATTCATTGAAAACCACTTGCAGAATGATTGGATATACCGAGCTTGCTGAAAGCTTTTTTATGCTAGAGCAGATTGGGAAGGCCGGCGATGTGGCCAAGGCTAGGGAGCTTGCGCCTGATGTGCTGGCTCGATTCAAGGCCTTAAAGCCTTGGATAGCCCCATTTGCAATAAAAGAATCGGCTGGCAAGATTCCATTTTCATCTGATGAAATCCGCGCACTTCTCTCTGAGGTTGTGGATGCCACCACCGACTTTGATATAGACCGGGCCGAAGCCGCAGCATCAAAGCTGCTTTCTTTTGAATGCCATGAGGCCCTCTCCAAAGAACTACAGCGCCTAGCCACCCTCGTGAAAGACCTTGACTATGACGGCGCCGCAGCCCTAGCAACCGAGGTGGAGAAGAAGGTATAGGGGAGGTGCTATCCAAATAATCGCTTCTTAAAATTGACACCAAACACATCCCTAGCAGCGTCCAGTTTCATCACGATGCTTTTTGATACAAGCTTTGCCTCCAGCACTGGTGGCAGTTCCTGATGGATGTACTGAAGCTCGTAGTATCGCCCGCCGTCCGGGTAGGAATAGGTCAACTGATTTTTCTTCTCATCGATTTTAAATTGCTTGGGCTCAGTGTTCCAAGCGGTTTTGACTTTATCAATGGCGCTTCTGCCGATGGCCAAATCTCCAAAGTAATCAGCATACTTGAACTCAGTTACATACTCAGGCTTCTGCCCGCAGTATTCTGTAATAATATCCGAGATTACCTTGGATGATTCTTGGAAAATATTGGGGAAATATCCCCCGTCATCATTAGTCATTATCGAAACCATATCATCTACAACAACAAACATTCTCCTAGCGTACTCGCAGTAAAATGCATTGCTGATTTGTCGCAAAGACTCATTTATTTTCTTGGCACTGTACGCCCCGGCTTCCTTTTCTATCTGAATATCAATTCTGCAGGTGACAACTCGCTTTGAAATATCTGGCTTTAGCGCAGCCAGCTTGTTTGTGGAAATCACAACAGCGGGATAATTAATAAAATGCTCCCTAATTCCCCAAATATCATCCTTGAAAACCTTTTCATAATGGGAGTCGTACTGATTCTTTGACAGATCATCGATTATGATAGGCAAGCCCTCGCAGGCGCACTTTAGGTCACTTATGTTTGAAGCGGTGAAGGCATTGTTGGAATTTACCGGAATATTTTGCCCGCAAAGCATCTTGGACAGCAGCTTGGTAAAGGTAGTCTTACCACCATTTGAATCGCCGTAGAGAATACCAAACACCGGGAATGCCGTTGTAGGATAATTATATTTGCTGGCAATATATCGTAAATACGGCATAAAAGGACTGCAAAAAAACCAATTCAAGAATTTAAAATAATTCCGCTTGGCACTCTCCGTATCCCCATAAAAATCTGAAAGGCTATCGATATAGCTAATCAGCGCATCAATATCCTTTTTAATCTCTGCCCCATCAGGATTGAGATTCTGCTCTTTTCCATTAAAGGCAAGCTTTTTTAATTCATAATCCAAGTGGAGCTTTGGAAGCACTTTCTTTTTGGTTACGTTGCGCTCTACCTGCTCCTTGTACTTTCTTTTAAATGTCCTTGTAACATTTCCCGTGAGAAGGATTTTGCCATTCTCCTCTTTTTCTCGTGGGAGAAGTGGCTTTATCTCCGCCTCAAGGCCTTTGATGTCTGCAACTATCTCCACCTCTTCGTTAGGCTTTGCCGGCTGGAGAATCACAATATTTTGCTTTTCAATTGTGCGGATAATCGGAACCTCTTCTATATGCTCACGAACATAATCCGAGTCCTCCGCTGTGGCGTCAATCACCTTGTAGCTGACCTCATCCGAGCACTTCTCCCGGAAAGAATCAAAGCGGGCCCTATAATATTCATAGGCCGCCTCATCATCAAAGCATACAATGTCCTCCCTCTGCCTATTCAAAAATGCAGAAGCTGACAAGTTGGCGGAGCCTGTAATTACCCTGGTGCGCCCATCCTTCGCCTTGAGAATGAATATTTTCTCGTGAGACATAATATCTCGCGAAACTCTAATTTCTAGGGATTCCGCCTGAATGCGCTCTGCCAACCTCTGGGCAATCTTGCTGCCTCCCAAAAGTTCCAGTGTCTTTGCCTGAACTGAAATGATAGCTGGAATATCTCCATTTAAAATATTCTCGCACCCGAAAATTAGCTCGGCATATTCAAACTTATCCAGAACTTTTTCCATGAAACGTATCCCCGATGAATACGTTATTCCATACAGCTCATCAAACCCATCAAACAACTGACTCCAGTCCCGGTCCACCACCTCGAGAAACTTCGCTCTGACAATCTTTAGACTGCCGTCTGCCGCAGCAGTCATCTGCTCTGGCGCAAAATCAAATATACTCAACTGATCCATAATACAACCCTACCTTTTCTCTGGTCTCATCAATACATTTTTTGGCTATCAACCATTATATCCATGACCTTGTCCATAAATCGGACAGGTAAGGTTGTTACATTTTCTTTGTCTGTTCGATTGAAATTTTTATTGTTAGGGTGTATAGTGATAATACAGAACATATTTTCGGAACATACATTTGTTAAAATGTATAATCCCAAAAGATTGGAAGTGAATTAAATGTACTATGGATTAAAGAAAGTTTTTAATAAAATTGATGTTATTTGCCAAATAAAAGCCGATGGCAGCACCATCCCACTGAAGTTCCGCCTACAGAATGAGGATGGTATTTATGAGACCTACACAATCAAGTCCTATAAGCCTGTGCCAAAGAAAGGCGCCTACACTACCAAAGACGGGCTGCATGTTTGTGACTCCATCGATATCTACGAATGCAGAGTCCACCTCATGGGACTCGAGCGCACAGTGCGACTCTACTACGACTGTAAGGTTAGTAATACCTGGAAGCTGGCTATATAAAAAGGGGGCATGATGCCCCCTTATCTGATTTATGAGCAATTAATGCTCATGGTATTCCCCTCGGCAGCCTCCGGCTGGTTGCCCTTGTAGTTATTGTAAATCTCTGCTACCTCTTCCTTTGGAAAATCTGGGAAGCAGGCATATAGCGTCTCAAGCTCCATGCCTGTGCTGACAAAATTTTCTACTGTTAATTGATCTCTTTTATTCATAATTCCCCCTACTAACCTGCTCTCTTATCATAGAAACCTCTGCTGGTTCCAGTTCGATAAATTCATCCTGAACATTTTCTTTGACTGGCTGGAATTGTTCCGGCACAGAAAAATCAAGTGCTGTCGTAAAATTCTCCTTTGGAAGCTTTCCTGTAATGGCCTTTGTCAGTACCATTGCAACTAGGAAATCACCGACCTCTGATGCATGCTCCCCATCTCTGAAATATAGCTCTAGATCACAGTTCTTGAGAACCTCACTCCAAACCTCACCAATTGGAGCAAGTTTGGCGTCAAGCTTTGTTGCAAGACTTCTGTATCTCCGATTCATCTCTACCTGATTTTCTGGCTTTATTTTTTCTGCCCATGTTTCAAAAATGACAGGAACCGTCCCAACCTGCTTACAAAACTCAGCTATCTTGGTAGCATATTCAATCGTATCCTCCTCTGGCCCCATTGGATGAGCCTTTTCCTGGATTATGCAGTAGTCATATTTTCCATGGAGAATGTTAAATCTCTCTGAGAAATACTCCTTTTTCATATGCCACCTTAATGATCTACCTGAATATGCAAGCATAAAAACCTCGCAACTCTCTCCTGTTGCATCCTCAATCATTCGTCGCGCCAACTCTGGCATATCATTCATGTAAGTATGGCTGTTGCCTATAAATAGAATTTTCATTATCGTCTCTCCTATGATGCTGTTCCTAGCGGATTCTTACACATCCAAATGCTGCCTACTAATAGGATTATGAATTACATTACCAAAAACAGTGTCCCCACTCCAATGAGTACACACCCAATAATGGACTTTGAAGTGACCTGCTCATGTAGAAAAATAAATGCCAATATCAGCGTAATGACAACACTCAGCTTATCTATCGGAACAACCTTTGATGCCTCTCCCACTTGCAACGCTTTGTAATAACACATCCACGATGCGCCAGTAGCAAGCCCCGACAAAATCAAAAAGATCCAACTCTTTGAGCTAATCGCACCAATCCCTTTCTGAGCATTCGTCAGGAAAACCATCCCCCACGCCATCAACAAAACAACTGCTGTACGTATTGCCGTTGCCAAATTAGAATTTACGCCTTCAATACCGACCTTCGCCAAAATTGATGTCAATGCTGCAAATACCGATGACAAAGTTGCAAATAAAAGCCACATACCATCGCCTCCCATAATTCATTTCATATCTGCCTTAATCTTATCAATAAGCGTAATATCCGCTGGCAACCATGGAACATCGTCAATGTTGTCCCTAGTCAGCCACTTCGCGGCTTCAGCTTCCTTCAATTCCAAATGACCTTCCTTGACTTCACAATAGAAGCAATCCATTGATAGATGGAATGTAGGATAATCATATTCAATCGTGTCAATGAATGGCCCCACTTCTATAAGTGTATCAAGCTCCTCTTGAATCTCTCTAACAAGGGCTTGTTGAGGTGTTTCGCCTTCTTCAACCTTTCCTCCTGGAAACTCCCAACCGCCTTTATAATCACCATATCCTCGTGCAGTAGCAAAAATCCTATTTTTCTCTTTGATCGAATCACAGATTACTGCTGCAACAACTTTAACTGTTTTAATCATTGCGCCCAAACTCCTCCAAGGCACCATAATTGGATGCTTTCTTCTATCTAGTTCGAATTGCTATCTCATATTGAAAAAAATATTTACATAATCATTCCCTAATTGTATAATAAAAACGAACTAGAAATTAAAGCGTTTTTGTTTTCGGTGTCTATTTATAGATGCTTAATCCAGAAGCGTTGATAGCGTAATTTTTTGAGGGCTTCACGATCGGTGTTTGTTTACAAATGCTTTAGTCGTGAAGTTCTTTTATTTTACCCCATTTTAAATAATCATAAACTAGTATCAATCTTCTTATATTAGTTCTTGTACCACCTAGTGATGTTTCCAAAACATTGGCGTCATTTATAAATATTTCTCGTAAAACCATTTCTAGTTCAGCTACACTAATCTTTTCTTCTGGAAGGTGTGAAATCAATCTTGTTGCTCTTTCCAAAGAAGATTTTTCTTGATTCCAAATTTGCAATACCGAAGTATAATCTCCTAAGCATCTTCGATTTTTCTTAATTGAAGTTGAGATAATAGTATCAAACCCCAATGACGAAGCAACTAATTCACATTCTTCAAATCTTCTTGTTGCCTCTTTCAAATATTTATTAATTGGTAATCTACCTGAATTCTGTTTTATTAGCGTAGGGAATGCATATTCTAGAAGATCATCAGCTGAGAAATCAAGATCTTCCAATATAATATTCCTATACCACTCATTTGGTCTTATTCCGCTAAGTCCTTTTAAACCATAATCTGACATTTTACCAATGGATAAAACTAATTCCTCATCCCCAACCCTAGCGTCATCAAGTGCCGCCACTCTCAGATGACCTGTCGGTACACTCGTAATAGTGTAATCGTATATTTCCTGTTTAAACCTTCTCAAAATCTTTACGGGCAATTTTGCTCTTTTGTTCTCCAATGCCTTATATAACAACATAAAGTCAGACAATATCACCCTCTTCATTGTAAGAGGTTTATCACCTACCATGATTACATACGGTGTAATTTCAGTTCCAACGAAATTCTCTCTATATTCGACAAAAATGAATCTATCTTCCAACATTCTTAGTTGATTATCATTTAAACACTCAACTATCGATTTAATGATATTTATAATATTAGTATCACTTATTGAATAGCCCATAAAAATAATTGGATATTCCATAAAAATCGTTAGCAACTTTGCTGCGAGGTAAGCACTCTTAGAGTCAAACTCAACATAATCATCCTCATTGATTACTATGCTTTTGGGATCATCTATATCACCATGAATCTTATATATTTCAGCCACTCCTTGTAACGCAGAAAAGATAAGCTCATTTTGTCCTACATACGAAACATAATTACAAAATAAATCTTCTAAAAGCTTATCATAATTCGTAGTAATAACTCCAGAAATGCTCCTTTCAGACAGCTTTCTAAGTTCTTCCAGTTCATCTTTATATAATTCATCTTGTATCAAACAATTATTTCGAATAAATTCTGCAATTTCAACTTTAAAAGGGGACACTCCATTATGAACTTCTGCCAAGGCACTTGCCCCCACTGTTCTAATAGTAGAATCGTCAAACCATCTTGCATCATATTCCTTTTGAATTAACTCAGCAATTTTGGGCATAACCCCAGCTTTGTAGTCACTAGATTTCGCCTTACTTTCATATGCGTTATAAGCAAATTCATCCTTACCAATTTGATTCACAAAATGCTGTAATAGTCCCTTCCAATCTGGAAGATTTAAATATCTCCTAGACATTCCAGAACCTATAAACAAAAATGGTGTCGTATTAAAATTTTCCACCAATTCCTCCATCGTCATTATTTCTCCCTCCTTTCCCATTGTCAATTTAATTATAAGTGATATAAATACCGGCAACAACCAATTATCATAGAAAGTAATCCTGCTGGTTTCATATAGCTATTCCCCTATTGTTCATTTTCTATTTCCTTCCAAAAAATCTCTTAACTCTATCAATAAACCTATAATACCAATGTGTTCTTCTCTCTTCTTCATGCGCGATTGTACGAGCTTCTTCTTCAGCTTTAACCTTCTTTCGCTCTTCACCTTCAAGATGCTTTTCCCATGTATAGCCTTCAATATAATGCAACATGTAGGTCATGTTCCCATTGCATTTTTGCTCATGAAATCCATCCGTTATATATCTTTCTGTATCGCTTAGCTTTACATAATTATTATGCCAAAGGCTGACTCCATCTCCAGAGGCTCTTATCTGCCAATTATCTTCGATTCCATTTACAGTCATAACACTCATATCTTCCGCATGAAATGTAATTCCCATATATACCATACGCTCCAATTCAGCGGTTGATACTCTATATTTTTGAAAAAATCCTGCACATGTAGGAATTTGTTTCGTGTTTGGATAACACCCCATTCGTATTAATAGTTTACGCTTGCACTTTCTGCAGAGAATATAACCATCTGGTACCTCAGAGCTTCCCATAAATTTCTCATCTGGTATTGAGTCCAAAACCTCACACTCTTTGTCATGAATCTGCCTAGAGCCATCACGATTGCTTGAATAAAAATATATATTCTTTGGATTATCAAGTTTGCTTTGTCTCGCCCTTTTTGATTCAGTTTTCTTTGGCTGCTCTTGTTTTCTAGCCTTATATTCTATTTTGCCATGATTAGTAATATATGGCTCTCTGCTATAACTATGCAAAACTCTCAAATCAACAATATCTTCTGGCTTCTCGATGCCTCTCTCCGAGCAATACTCAGGATTATTCTCAATCCCAATTGCTATACTTTTCTTTAAATGCCTCCAATGCTTGTTAAAAACATCATCTTTAATATAAATACGTTTATAAGAAGGCGCATATAATGCTGGAACTATTTCTATCATGCCTGCAGCATGTGGATTTATCGTTATCAATCCCACCTCAAGGATTTCCTTTCGCACACGCTGATATTCGGAAATTGCTGACTCATTGCACACATAACTATAACTCCACTTTCTAACTACCAGTGCTTCTTTTCTGATCGGTTAGTTATATAATAGCAAAGAAGGTGTACCTAAAAAGGTACACCTTCTGACATTTAGTTTAATCCCTACTAGGCGGAGCATAAGCCCCGCCTAGTAGGGATACCATTTTCAACAACAAATGAAATCTAAACTTATAAAGTCTCTCCATCCCCTAAATGATTGCTTAAATTATGTATTCGCCCCTTTATCTGTACTAAAAACAGACTAAAGAATAACGACCAAAAAACAGAAAGAAATGCAATAGCAACATTAATCAACACTATCTCATAATCAGCTGAAGCCGGCAAATTTTGAAAAAAGGTAAATAGATAAATTACAGCAAAAAA
>JAEEGL012584118.1_pt1 | contig 21772 bp, 20 predicted proteins | sample 9134231 | NCBI WGS metagenome assembly JAEEGL01 (sample SAMN16246548, study PRJNA631951) | gut metagenome | biome: gut microbiome; feature: rumen; material: fiber-attached | host: Bos | place: Iran: Karaj | collected 2018-10
CCAACAATGAAGATATTAAGGTCTGTATTTAATGCATGAAACTCACGGCGTGCAGCAATAACCTTTAACTGCCCCACAAAGTCTGAACCTCGCAGGGCTTTCAGTTTTGCTAATTCCGCTGTTATGTCACTCATGTTTTTTTCTTCAATTAGCCAATCGACAAAGCATCGTGTGACGCTTTTCCGCAATGTAGTGCCAACACCCTCTCACCAGCCCTGCTCGCAAGCAGCACTTCGGAATGAAGACAGGGCAAAGATACGAACTTTTATTGAATCAACAAAGAAAAAGCAGGAAAAGTTTGCTGTTATACTAACTATTGTACATTCTGAGAATGTAATTATACTAGTAATTTTGCAAAAAAGGGTGACACGCTGACACAATGCCGATAAATAAAGGACGTGCAGCCTTTTAAAGGGTGACACAAGGGTGACACATAGTCCAATGAGTCAACCAGAATGAAATCGGGACTATTGTTCAATACTTTCGGAATAAACGAAAATACTCCAAGAGTATTCAAAATTTCTTTTGGAGTAATAAATCAAGCAGTATATCTGCGCTATCTGCGAGAGAGACGGACTGTAGACATAACCATAACTTTAGAAAAGATAATTTTTCCATAATCTTACACTATTCCGTTTAACTGCTTTATAACTAGGCTTTTACATTGAGTGTAGGTTGCGTTTGGGGCGTGCAGCACAAATATAGGGTGACACACACAGAATACCAGTTATTTCGTTATGTCATCGCTAAGCCATCGCTAAGTCATCGCTAAGTCATCGCTAAGTCATCGCTAAGATATTTTAGGAAGTTTTTGTTCAATAGCCAATGAATTATTAAATAAATGTTGTATCTTTGCAGGCGTATTATAAAAGACAAGTATGATGAAGAAACCTGAATGGCTTGAAAAAGAGAAGCTGTAATTAAGGAAGAGCATGAAATACAAAACCATTATAACTATCGCTGCGCTGATGTGTTTCTCCTTATGGAACAGCGTCAGCGCACAAGGATTGCCGAACGATGGTGAGTTGACCATCCGTCCGATGTTGCAGGAACTTGGAGAGCGTTTGCTGAAAGGCAAGACTGGTAGCATTGTGGCTATCAATCCCGCCAACGGTGAGATTCTTTGTCTGGCCACCAATACCCCTCAGGGTAGTGATGTGCGTCAAGCCATCGGCAAGCCACAGGCACCCGGTTCCACCTTCAAGACCGCCCAAGCACTGACGCTGTTGTCGGAAGGCATCATTACGCCAGAGACCACCGTTGCGTGTGTTGACGGTGTCACCGATGGCAATATCAAAGTCGGTTGTCACAAACACCGTTCACCACTGGCTTTGAAGGACGCCTTGGCACAGTCGTGTAACACGTGGTTTCTGATGACGTTTGCCTCGATGATTAACGACGATTTCGTGTACGAGACGAAGGACGAAGCCATCACCACTTGGCGCAGCTACATGCAGTCGATGGGGCTGGGCGGTCCGATGCATATCGACATTCAAGGAGAGCAAGGTGGTCTGCTGGCAGGTGCCGACTATCTGAACCGCCGTTATAAGAACGGATGGGACGGCAAGACCATCTGGTGGGCAGGCATGGGTCAGGGCGATGTCACCTGTACGCCCCTGCAGCTCTGTAACCTCGCCGTCACCATAGCCAATCGCGGCTGGTACTATGTGCCTCATATTCATAAGGACACGAAGAACGAGCGCTACCTGAAGAAGCGTGAGACCAAAGTGAAGAAAGAGGCATACGCCCCAGTCATAGAGGGTATGCGCATGGCTGTAGAGAAAGGTACGGCGACCAGCATCAAAACCACCTATCCGATTTGTGGCAAGACAGGAACCGTGGAGAATCCAGGCAAGGACCATTCCGTCTTTATAGCCTTTGCACCAATGGATAAGCCCAAGATAGCCATCAGTGTCTATGTGGAGCATGGCGGTTTCGGCGCCGACCTTGCTGCACCGATAGCAGGACTGATGATTGAAGAATACCTGAAGGGTAAACTGGCCCAAACTTCTGAGGCCAAAGCCAAGAAGCTATCAGGTATTCGAATCAATCAATAACCGGAGTTTAGTGGGCAACCTCCTTTTTGCTGCTGACCATCGTCAGTTTGCCATTCTTCCATTTATACTTCTCGACGTACATGCCGTCGACATCGCGCACGCAGCTGGTAATGGTCTTCGTGGCCTTGTCGATGTCAGGCTCCTGTATCCCCTCGAAGGGCTCGACATAGTAGAACTGTCGCGTCTGGGGATTCCACACGAAGGCTTTGTAGACGCTCTGTGCACGGGTAGTAAGACCGATATACACCATCACGTCGGGTATGCCATCGAAGTTAATGTCTTCTTCAGTGACCCAAGTCAGCGAGTTCTTGATGTTGTCATCGACGGCTCCCAACAAATCTTCAGTAAAACTCAGATCGAGCTGCTTGGCGCCACTCTTCAGGAAGTCGACGCTAATGTTGCGATACCAGTCGCCGTCCTTACCGCCTAACCTGTAGTTGAAAGTCCACGCGTCGCGCTTGGGACTAAACAACGTAGGCGGCAGGTTCTTCACCCACGACGGTTTTTCCCACGAGGCCGTCATCGGTGTCATAGGCAGCGACTTGCCCGTCGTGGGGTTCGTCCACGTACCTTTATAGAAGGTGTAGTCACCCTCCACCTCGTACCACAGGATGGTGAAGCGTCCGGAAATGCTGCCGTCGGGCTGATACTCTGTGAATTTCAGTCCATTCAGGTTGTCGTAGTTGGGTTCCTTCTGGCTGATCTTCGTCTCCTCGCCCACGATGAGGATGGGTGCGGGATTCTTGGCGTTCGGATAGTAGATGTAGCCCATCGTCACCCAATCGCCGTCATTCAGCGTCGTATACCAGGCAATCTCCACGGGAATCTTGTTGTTCAGCTTTCCCTTGAAATAGTACTTCTCATACTGTGCTGTCATACTCACAGCACAAAGCAACAGTAAAAACGTAAATAATTTTCGCATCTTTTTATAAGTTTTATGGATGAATACTATGAAGCCATTGGGCACACATATCAGCACAACGCTCACCATCGACACCTGCTGAGACAATGCCGCCAGCATAGCCGGCACCCTCGCCACAAGGGAAGAGACCCTGAATGCGCACATGCATCAGCGTTTCGTTGTCTCTGAGAATACGCACAGGACTGGAGGTGCGCGTCTCGACACCTATCATCGTCGCCTCATTGGTCAGGAAGCCGTGACTCATACGTCCGAAGGCCTTGAAGCCTTCCTGCAGACGATGGCTGACAGACTTGGGCATCCAGAAGTGGAGCGGCGACGAGATGAGTCCTGGGGCATACGAACTCTTAGGCAGGTCGTAAGACAGACGGTTGTTGACGAAGTCGGCCATACGCTGTGCGGGAGCCGTCTGCTTGCGGTTTCCTTGTTGCCAACAGTCGTGCTCCATCTGCTGCTGAAAAGCCATCACGCGCAAAGCATCTTCGCCCTCGATATCTTCCGGCCGTATCTCGACCACCATACCGCTGTTGCTCCATTGTCCGCCACGATTCGAAGGACTCATGCCGTTGACGACAATCTGTTCCTTGTCAGTAGCCGCAGGAATCACGAAACCACCGGGACACATGCAGAACGAGTAGACCCCGCGGCCATCGACCTGCGTGACAAAGGCGTATTCGGCAGCTGGGAGGTATTTTCCCCTACCCTGTCTGCTATGATATTGTATCTGATCTATCAGTTCGGACGGATGTTCCAAACGCACGCCAACGGCAATACCCTTAGCCTCGACATCTATCTTGGACTCAGCCAGATAGCGATAGACGTCACGAGCGGAATGACCCGTTGCAAGAATGACGGGACCATAGAATGAGAGGTGAGAGGTGAGAGGTGAGAGGTGAGAAGTGGCTACTGCCTCGACTCCGACAACACGATTGTCCTCAATGATGAGCTGGGTCATCTTGGTCTGGAAGTGTACCTCGCCACCAGAACGGAGGATGGTGTTACGCATATTCTCGATGACCCGCGGCAACTTGTCGGTTCCGATATGCGGATGGGCATCAGCCAGGATATTCGTCGAGGCACCATGCTGGCAGAACACGTTGAGAATTTTCTCTATGGAGCCGCGTTTCTTGCTTCGCGTATAGAGCTTGCCATCTGAGTAGGCACCTGCCCCACCCTCGCCAAAACAGTAGTTGCTCTCGCCGTCAACCTGTTGCGTCTTGGCAATCTGGGCCAAGTCTTTCTTACGCTCGTGCACATCCTTGCCGCGTTCAAGCACAATAGGACGCAAGCCTAACTCTATGAGGCGCAGGGCGGCAAACAAACCACCCGGACCAGCACCCACGACAATGACCTGCGGTGCGTCAGAGACATCTGGGTAAACAGTATGCTGATATTCGTCCTGCTGTGGCTGTTCGTTGATGTAGACGCGCACTTTCAGGTTGACAAATATCGTACGCTGGCGGGCATCGATGCTACGACGCAGGATGCGAACGGCCGTCACCGTACGGACGTCGAATCCGTACTCGTCAGCCAGATAGCTACGCAGTGCCTGCTCGTTGGCAGCCACATGAGGCTGTACACGTATTTGATATTCGTTGGTCACTTTTCACTAATCACTATTCACTTTTCACTTCCAAAGAGGTCGTCGATTTCGGCAATCTCGTCTTCATCGAACCATTTCGACAGACGCTTCCGGGCCTTTACCTGAATATCGGGGTCAACATCCGTCCATACCTTCTTCAGCACAAAAATCAGAACGCCCAAGTCATCGGCCAGTCCGGCAATGGGGATAGCATCAGTCATCACATCGAGCGGACGGATGAGATAGCCCAAAGCACCGATAATCATTGCTTTTTTGGTGGCACTGACTTTAGGACTCTGCAACGTATAGTAGAGAATGAGGGCTGCATACACCAGTTTGGCACCTGCACCTTTTGCAATACGGGCAATCTTCTCAACGAAATCCTGCTTAGAGAATTTGTTGCCATAATTCATAAAATCGGGTAATTCCATATTTCAATTTACAATTTAACTATTTACTATTTACAATTAACTATTTACTATTGATTCTTACCACACGGATTCCTGTAAACGTCTTGTGCTTCTGCATATACTGATAGAGCGTCATAGGTTCCTCGACCACCTTCTTGTGAAGCATCGAGGCATTGAGCAAATGAAGTCCGTCCTTACGCCATACGGCAAAGCCAAGATGGGCAATGTCGAGTCCCGGCTTATTACACGTTATGGCCAATATGTCGCCATCGTTCACGACCTGACGCAACAAGGTGGTATTGCGCAGCAAACGCTTGGGGATGTAACGTACCTTCAAGCCTGTCAGCGACTGTTCTTGGGCACGAATCTCAGGCACCAGCGCAGCATTGGCTTTCAGCGCCTTATAAGCATGAGGATGCTCGGACATATATTTGACATTGACCGTCTGCACAGCCGTAAAAGGCGGGTTGGGCTCCTGAACATCCGACACCAAAGACATCTGCGACTTGTCGCGAATCCAGTCGGTGAAGTAGTGCAGACGTGAGGGATAGCCCTGCATGCAGCCCTGACGATAGCGTAGCTGTTGCAGAGCTTCGAGATAGTCCGCCCACTGACGCTTGCCAGCCTGCGTACACAACTTCAACGCCGTTACCGTCTCGACCAACGTCGTACAATCCAGTTGTCGTGTATTGACCACAAGACGTTCGTCATCGTTCACTTCCAGCGTATGAGCCACATAGGGAACATTCAGGAACTGACGGGCCAGCCAGAGCGTGGTGGTCGTACGGTCAGCCTGCTGCAACAGTTGACATATCTTCACGCTGTCGGCACGGAGATAGGTTGTCTGAGCATTCACGCCCAAAACAAGCATTATACCTATTATATATATAAAGAGCCTTTTCATTATCGATTCTTCTTATAACGTCCGCGCGCTCCGAAGTTGTAGCCTACATAAACATTCAGGCTGCCAAAGATATTATTGGCAGCAAAGCGCGATGTACGATAGTTATAGGCACGCACGATGGCTGAAGCACCAGCATACCACCGGTTATTGTTATAGACAAGGGCGAAGCGACCGATGCCGTCGATGTTGAAGTTGCCGAAGTCGAAGCCCTTCTTGTCCTCGTCGGCAGTCTCACCTCGCGTCTTCTTATAGGCTAATGCCAACGACAGGCTGGAACAAAACAGGCAGTTGCGTGCAAACACCCAATTATAGGCATAACCCAACGAGGCATTGACATTATAGTATTTCACGCTGTTGAACATCAGACCACTGTCCAGTTCTACGGTCTTGTTAGTAACCTTCTGCAACGTACGCTGCATCTTATCGTAGTCGAAATCAAGCGAATTGCGTATATAGCCAAAACCGGCCATCCACGAGCCACAGCTGATTTTCTGCATCGTACTCTGTGCGAAAGCAGCCGGATAGGAGAAACGTTGGTGATTGAAGATATAGTAGACATTGAAACCAGTGATGCCCACGCTGAGACCATCGAAAGGCAAATCCTCAAAGTGTTCCTTTTCCAATTCTTTCCCAAGGTCTACATTGCGTATCTTATAGTCAGAACCTGTGCGACGATAATAGATGTCGGCACCTACTTGTGCGGCATAGATACTGAAGTCGATCTCCTGCTTGAGGTCGCTCACGTCCACATGATTGATATCGAAAGCATAGCCTGCAAATATCCAACGCCAACCGAAATAAGGGCCAAACTTGAACGTGGGTGCGGGAGCGAAGGAAACGCTCTGATGGTTGTCACCGGTGGAACTGAGACGATAATAGTCGTAATTGTACGTACCCTGAAACATGACCGACCAATTGTAATGCTGGGGCTCGACGTATCTTTCGTCGATATAGCTGAAACCACGAATGGTACGACGCAGCCAGCTGAGTTTCTTCTCAGGCTGTTCCAATTGGGTAGAATCCTGCTCGGAAGCGTGTATCGGCAATACAACCATCATCAATATCAGCAGCCAAACATTTTTCATATATCTCAGAACTTTCCTAACACTCGATCGAGCACCCAATTGACAGGGGTTGCTGATATACTGGTACACTCGCAGATGCCAATACCCTGCAGATGTTCACAGACACTTTTTATAAGCGGGAACTGCACGTAAGGCGGATTGGGCACAGCGAAATTCTCTTCGCCATAAATCGTATGCAGGCGGATGGGCTGATAGTCGAAGACGGAAAAAGAAACAGAACCGCGATCACCTATCAAGTCAATACGGTCCTCACGAGCAGACTCATGGGCCACAAAACACCAGGAGCCCGAACCGGGCAACCCATTCTCGAACTCGAAGCAGGCGCTGACGGAATCCTCCGCTTTATAAAGGCCACCACGATTGGCACAGATGCCACGCGCTTCGATAATAACCCCGAAGAAATGCTGTAGGAGGTCAAGCTGATGAGGTGCCAGATCGTAGAAATAGCCACCACCCGCGATATCAGGTTGCAGGCGCCAAGGCAGGTTCTCCGCATTCGCATAGTCCAATTCACGCGGCGGAACGGCAAAGCGAACCTGCACGTTCACCACCTTACCGATGATGCCACGATCAACAATCTCTCTTACCTTCTCGAAGTACGGCAGATAGCGACGATAATAGGCAACGAAGCAAGGTACGCCAGTCTGCTCTGAGATGCGATTGATGCGGGCACAGTCCTCATACGACGCCGCCAACGGTTTTTCTACGTAGACAGGTTTGCCGGACTTCATCGCCATAATAGCGTAGGTAGCATGACTGGAGGGAGGTGTGGCAATATAGACGGCATTGACATCAGGGTCATCTATCAGTTCCTGCGCGTCAGTATACCAGCGGGCTATGCCGTGACGCTCGGCATAACTACGTGCCTTACGTTCGTCACGACTCATCACGGCCACCACGCTCGACCCCTCTACTTCAGAGAATGCCGGGCCGCTTTTCTTCTCTGTCACCTCACCGCATCCGATGAAGCCCCACTGCAATAATTTCATAATCGAGTGCAAAATTACAAAATAAATATGAATTTAGTTAACTACGACATCAAATTTTTCACTTTTCACTTTTCACTTTTCACTAATTTTCGTACCTTTGCACCACAAAACGTAAAAAGACAATGGAGAAACAAGACGATAACACACTCATGAAAGCCCGCAGCTACCGTAGCATATTGGCCGAGGGCTACCGATTGTATAATGGTAATTTCGGAAAACTATTCAAAGCCTCGTGGCTCATGGCGCTCGTTCTTGCCATCGTAGCAGCAATACATGTCACGCTGTCATTCAGACCAATGTCAAACCTGACGACACTCGTCATAGCAACGGTGGTTCTGATACTGCTCTGTATCACAGCGGAGGCACTGGCTGTAGGCACCATTATGAACAAACTCAAAGAACATCAGGATACAAACGTCATCACCACACCAACCAATTGGTGGAAACCTGATAGCAAGATGATGGGACGCACGCTGAAAGCTACCGTCTTCATCCTCCCGCTGTGCATCATCCTCACGCCCTTGTTCCCACTCCTGTTGCCCATCAACTATGTCACGATGAAATATATTCTGACGCCTGACCAAAGTTTTTGGTCTGCGCTATGGAGTAACTACAAGCGAGGCTTACGCTATTGGGGCAGCATGTTCCTGGTATTCTTCGTCAGTGTGCTGCTGGTTGCATTGGTCAGCATCATCGTTGTGCTGCCGGCTATCGTCCTCACAATGGCCAATATACAGGCACAGCAAGGCCTGCTGATGGGCGACCCCTTAGGCATGCCGGACTACATTCTGCCGCTGACTTTCGGCACACTTGTACTGACACACTTCATTGAGTTCTATGTGGTACTCGTCGTATTAGTGCACTTCTACTACATCTACGGCAGCATTGAGACGAAAGAACAGGAACGCGAACAACAAAAACAAAACATAAAATGAAAAAAATTCTCTTCATTGACCGCGACGGCACCATCATCCAGGAGCCTGCCGATGAGCAAATAGACGCCTTCGAGAAACTGAAATTCGTACCTGGTGCCATCCGTAACCTCATTTTCTTGAGGCAGCATACCGACTACGAGTTTGTAATGGTATCGAACCAAGACGGACTGGGCACCGATGCCTTTCCAGAAGACACGTTCTGGCCCGTTCAGAACTTCATCATCGACACACTGAAAGGCGAAGGCGTCGAGTTCGACGACATCCTCATCGACCCTCATTTCCCAGAGGACAATGCCCCTACGCGAAAGCCCAACACCGGTCTCGTTGAGAAATACATGAACGACCCCGAGTACGACATTCAGCATAGCTACGTCATTGGTGACCGCGAAACAGACAGAAAGTTTGCCGAGAACATTGGCTGTGGGTTCCTACAGATAGGCAGTTGGGATAAGGCTGCAGAAATAGCCTATGGCGGTGAGCGGACGGCCGAAGTGAAGCGTACAACGAAAGAAACCGACATATATATTAAGGTAGACCTGGATGGCAACGGACGCTGCGACATACAGACAGGTCTGGGATTCTTCGACCACATGCTTGAACAAATTGGCAAGCACGGCATGATAGATTTAACCATTCATACCAAGGGAGACCTTCACGTCGATGAGCACCATACCATTGAGGATACCGCATTAGCACTCGGCGAATGCCTCTTGAAGGCTCTTGGCGACAAGCGCGGCATCGAACGCTACGGCTATTGCCTACCTATGGATGACTGTCTTTGTTCCGTTGCCCTTGACTTTGGCGGACGCCCATGGCTGGTGTGGGATGCAGAATTCCATCGTGAGAAGATTGGCGAGATGCCTACGGAGATGTTTCTCCATTTCTTCAAATCGCTGTCCGATGCAGCTAAGATGAATCTGAACATCAAGGCTGAGGGCGAGAATGAGCACCACAAGATTGAGGGAATCTTCAAAGCATTGGCCCGCTCGCTGAAGATGGCTGTCCGCCGTGATGTCTACCACTACGAACTGCCGTCTACAAAAGGAATGCTATAAGTGAGGTTATCAGCGCCTTTCGTTGTAGACTATACCTGATACTTCTTTTTGCGTTCGCGCTTGGCCTTCTGCGGTACAGTGTTAGGTGAGAAACCTGCACGGATGGTCTTGACACCACGATAACCATTCCAGCGCTCGTGAATTTTGCGCACATAGTCAGCGGTCTCAGAGCCTCGCATATAGCCGTACTTCACGACGGGGTCGTTATAGTATTCGGGACGGGCAAGACCCAACACATAAGGTTCGACATCACCCCAACGACGCGGGTTCCGCCCGTTCTTCTGGGCCAAAGCCATTGCGTCGCGGATGTGGAAATGACCGCCATTATAAGCTGCTAACACAAATTTGATACGTTCCATACGGTCGCCAATATCGCTGAACGTACGGTCGAGTTCACCGATATACTTCACTGCAGCGGCGATATTCTTCTCAGGATCGTACATATCACTACGCGCCAATCCCAAATGATCGGCTGTGCCGGGCATAATCTGCATCAAACCGCAGGCACCGGCCCACGAATGCGCCTGAGGGTCAAAAGTTGACTCCTGATAGCACTGAGCTGCCAGCAATCGCCAGTCCCAGCGGATATTAGAGGCATAACGCTGCAAGTAACTGTCATAATGGGAGATGACGCCGCCCGCACGATTCAACATGGGTGAGAAAACACGACGCGTAACAGAACGCGAAGAAAGCAGGTATTCTTCTTCTTTTTTAACTTCAGCCAATATCGTCGGTTTCCACCAAGCTTCCAATTCACGTAGCAGATTCTCCTTATCTTTTCCAACCTTCCAGCCAGCACCTTTCTTATCCATAGGATAACAGATGAGGTCAGCATCACCATCAGCCAGACGTTGCAACATTTCAGCACTATCACGACAAACCTCCATACGCAACATGACTCCCAACTTATCAGCAAAGCGCTGAGCCATCAGATACTGAGTGCCCAGATGCTTACCATGATAGTCGTAGTAGGTCTCAGGACCCGTCAGCGTGAGGGCTATCAGTTCACCGTTCTGCTGAATCTCAGCAAGATCGAAATTATCGTCCTGAGGAATAGAATCCTGTATCTCACCCCAAGGCGTCACCACAGGTTCCTGTTTCTTCTGACCACATGAAGCAAGGAGCAGGAGAAGCATGAAAAACTGAATATATATGCCGTTTCGACTCAATTTCTTTCCATTTTGGGTGCAAAAGTAATCATTTTCTTGCAAATATCAACTATTTTGCGTAATTTTGCAAGCTAAAATAGAGAAAAAAATAGAAATATGTTAAGAATTGCCGTACAATCGAAAGGTCGTCTGTATGAAGACACCATGAACCTGCTGGCTGAAGCAGACATTAAGGTCAGTGCCTCAAAACGTACACTATTGGTACAGTCGGGGAACTTCCCTTTGGAAGTACTCTATTTGCGCGACGACGATATTCCACAAAGTGTTGCTAGTGGTGTAGCCGACATTGGCGTAGTAGGAGAAAACGAGTTCGTTGAACGTGGCGAAGATGCCGACATCATCTCACGTCTTGGTTTCTCACAGTGCCGTCTGTCACTGGCCATCCCCAAGGAGATTGAGTATCGCGGCGTCAACTGGTTTAACGGTAAGAAGATTGCCACCTCATATCCTAACATCCTGCGCAAGTACATGCAGGAGCAGGATGTAGACTGCGAAATTCACGTCATTACAGGTTCGGTTGAAATCAGCCCGGGCATCGGACTGGCCGACGGTATCTTCGACATAGTATCATCTGGTTCAACGCTGGTCAGCAATAATCTGCGTGAAGTAGAAGTGGTGATGAAGAGCGAAGCACTGCTCATTGGTAATAAGAATTTGAGTGCAGACAAGCGTGCAACACTGGAGGAGATGCTATTCCGCTTCAAGGCCGTGAAGGATGCAGAGGACAAGAAATACGTCCGCATGAATGCCCCCAAGGCTCGCCTGCAGGAGATTATCGACGTGCTGCCGGGCTTGAAGAGTCCTACGATTATTCCCTTGGCCGACGAGGAATGGTGCTCCGTTCATACCGTACTCGACCAAAAGCGCTTTTGGGAGATTATCGGCAAACTGAAGGAAATGGGTGCACAGGGCATCCTCGTCACACCCATCGAAAAAATGATTCTATGAAGATATACAAATATCCGAAACGGGAACTATGGGACGAGATTACGTCTCGTCCACGACTGGACCTCACAAAGTTGAACGAGACGGTGAGTACCGTGCTGAACGACATCCGTCAGCGTGGTGATGAAGCCGTACGAGAGTATGAACTGAAGTTCGACAAGGCCACGCTCAACAATCTTGCAGTCACTGAGCAGGAGATGGACGAAGCGGAAAAGCTAGTGAGCAACGAACTACGTGACGCTATCATTCTCGCACATCATAACATTAAGGTGTTCCACATCTCTCAGCGATTCGTCGGTCAAAAGGTTAAGACGCAGGAAGGGGTCACATGCTGGCAGAAAAGCGTAGCTATCGAACGTGTAGGTCTATACATTCCTGGGGGTACTGCCCCACTCTTCTCTACGGTTCTGATGTTAGCAACACCAGCCAAGATAGCCGGTTGCAAGGAAATTGTGCTCTGCACGCCTCCCAACAAGGAAGGTAAGGTAAATCCCGCCATCCTTGTCGCTGCCCGCATTGCTGGTGTTAGCAAAATCTTCAAGATTGGCGGTGTACAGGCTATCGGTGCGATGGCTTACGGCACAGAGAGTGTACCCAAGGTCTACAAAATATTTGGTCCGGGTAACCAATATGTAATGGCTGCCAAGCAACACGTCAGTTTAGACGAAGTAGCAATCGATATGCCCGCTGGTCCCAGTGAGGTCTGCGTTCTGGCCGATGAAACCGCCAATGCGGAGTTTGTTGCTGCCGACCTGCTGTCACAAGCCGAGCACGGAATCGACTCGCAGGTGCTGCTCATCACCACATCGGAAGCGAAACTCAACGAGATTCATGCAGAGGTAGATCGCCAGTTGGCATTGTTGTCTCGTCAGGAGATTGCCGCCAAAGCACTCAACAACAGCTGCTACGTGCTCGTCGATTCCGTCAACGAGATGATAGACCTGTCGAACCTCTATGCTCCAGAACACCTCATCATGCAGGTGAAAGACTACGAGCAGTTGGCAGAACGTGTCGTGAATGCTGGTAGTGTATTTCTCGGTCCCTACGCATGTGAAAGCGCAGGAGACTATGCCAGCGGCACTAATCACACCCTTCCCACACACGGCTATGCGACTGCATATAATGGTGTAAACCTCGACTCTTACTGCCGTAAGATTACCTTCCAGCACCTGACGGAAGAAGGTATCCGCCACATTGGTCATGCGGTGGAACTGATGGCAGAAGCAGAGCAACTGGATGCACACAAGAATGCTATGAGCGTAAGAATACGATCAATTGAGAATTGAAAATTGCGAATTGAAAATTGAAAATTGAGAATTATGATTAGTCTGGAACAACTGGTACGTCCAAATATATGGAAATTAGCTCCCTACTCGTCGGCACGTGATGAATATTCCGGCAAGGAGGCTCACGTTTTTCTGGATGCCAACGAGAATCCTTATAATGCGCCCTACAACCGATATCCAGACCCCTTGCAGCGCGAGCTGAAAAGTGTACTAAAAAAGGTAAAGGGCGTGCCAGAAGAGAATATCTTCTTGGGTAATGGCAGTGACGAAGCCATCGACTTGGCCTATCGTGTATTTTGCAATCCAGGCGTTGACAACGTAGTAGCCATTGCACCAAGTTACGGTATGTATCAGGTATGCGCCGATATCAACGACATAGAGTATCGGACGGTATTGCTTGACGAAAATTTCGACTTCAAAGCAGATAACCTGTTGGCTGTCTGCGACGAGCATACGAAGATTATCTGGCTTTGTTCGCCTAATAATCCTACAGGTAACTCGCTGAATCGTGACGAAATACTGAAAGTCATTGAGATCTTCGACGGTATTGTTATTGTAGACGAGGCCTACATCGATTTCGCCCAACAATTGTCAATGCGTCAGGAACTGCCTACTCACCCAAATCTTATCATTCTTCAGACGATGTCGAAGGCTTGGGGCTCAGCAGCAATCCGCTTAGGTATGGCTTTTGCCTCGAAAGAGATTATTGCTATATATAATAAGGTGAAGTATCCCTACAACGTCAACCAACTCACTCAAGAACAGGCGCTGGAGATGTTAAAAGACCCATTCGAGATAGACAAATGGGTGAAGATTCTGCTATCAGAACGTTCCAGATTGATACAAGCCTTTCAGGAATTACCCATTTGCGAGCAGATTTACAAGACGGACGCCAACTTTTTCCTGGCTAAGATGACGGATGCAAATGCTATATACAATTATCTTGTAGACAAAGGCATCATTGTACGTAACCGCAATAAAGTGCAACTTTGCCAGAACTGCCTGCGCATCACCATTGGCAATCGTACAGAGAACAACGAATTGCTTAGTGCTTTAAGACAATACTAGATTCTCTAGAGTTTCTAGAATATCTAGAACATCTAGCCTTATGGAACGTCTATGGAACAGCAATTATGTGAAGGTGATGATAGCGAATTTCTCGCTATTCACCGCCTTTTACCTGCTGACCCCACTGCTTCCGCTCTATCTGCACGAGACATTTGATGCCACAAAGGATGTCATCGGATTGGTGCTTTCCGGGTATACGATTACAGCCTTGTTATTTCGTCCTTTCAGCGGATACTTTGTAGACTCTTTTCCTCGCAAAACGGTGCTGATGGTGTGTTTTACAGCGTTTGCCATATTCTTTGCAGGATACCTCGCAGCTTCTACACTACTGTTATTTACCATTGTACGAACGCTACATGGAGGCCCTTTCGGTGCGTTAACTGTAGCAAACTCGACAGTTGCCATCGATGTTTTACCCTCTTCCAGACGTAATGAGGGTATTGGTTACTATGGACTCAGCAACAATTTGGCAATGGCTATTGCGCCGTCGTTTGCCATCTTTATCTATTCGCAGACACACAACTTCCAACTTTTGTTTTGGCTGGCATTAGGCGTAGCAACCTTTGGCCTCGTTGTCGATTCAACAGTGAAGGTAGGACAAAAACAAATCCTCAACGACAAAAGGGTTATTTCTCTCGATCGTTTCTTTCTGCAACGAGGATGGCTGATAGGAGTAAATATGATTTTCTTTGGTTTCTGCTTTGGTGTACTCAGCAATTATTTAGCCATTTACAGCAAACAGACAATGGGTATCACTGGAGGTATCGGTGTTTGGTTTATGATTTGCGCTGTGGGTCTGATTCTTTCACGTCTGCAAGGAGGCAAAGCACTTAGGCAAGGACGCTTAACACATAATGCCAGCGAAGGAATGCTCATCTCACTCATAGGCTATACATTATTTATTGCCTGTCCGAACTTTGTCGGCTATTACGGCTCAGCCATTCTAATTGGATTGGGTAATGGTCATCTTTGGCCTGCCTTCCAAAATATGATGATATGTATGGCTCATCATAACGAACGAGGTACGGCTAACTCAACGATTCTCATCTCTTGGGATATTGGTATGGGACTGGGTATCTTGGCTGGTGGAATATTAGCAGAATTGTGTAGTTATACTGTTGCTTTCTGGACTGTTGCCCTTGTAAATCTAGCAGGTGTACTACTATACTTTATCCGTTCACAATACTTTTACTTAGAGCGTCAAATACAAGAATAAAAATACAAAAAATAAAGATTGGTTATCTCACGACAACCAATCTTCAAATTAACCTTAATAATCTAATACCATGAAAAACACACTACAAAGATACGATTATTTCTTTGTTCCGCAATGTTTTCCTATAACTTTCGCGCAATATTTAATACTCTTTAAATGTTTTTCCGTTCCATTTAAACAAAGTTAACGATTTAGACATCTCCTTTTGTTCCTCATTTGCAGGAATATCCATAAACGTTTCACGTACAATAGTCAATTCAGGATCCTCTCGGAGTTCAATATGGTGCATATAAGAAGGCAAAGTAATGCGGTTCTCTATTGGAAGTGGTCGCCACTTGACGGAATAGAATCCAATAGTACTCTCACACGTGCCCTTACCAAAGGTGCGAACCATACAGATAATCTGATGAGCATCGTCGATAGTCTCATCTACATTAAGCAAGCGCAACTGCATTTGTGATGCAGAACTCAGTAAAAACGATGCAAAATCATCGGTCAGTTCAGTCAACAGACTCGAACCTCCCAAATCGTTGTTGACCTTAGCCTTCATACCTGAATCCATAAAGTCAATAAAGTCAAGACGGGCATTTTGATTGAGATATGGCACCAACGTATCAGGCATCTGCTTAATGACATCACGCATCTTGACCTGCGCCCCTACGGGGCTAAATGACAAATGATAAATGATAAATGATAAACTAATAACCATCATCCATCTATTCTTTAACATCTTATTCTTCATAACCGTTCTCAATATTAAAAACTACATTCAGGACAAAGCCCGCCTGCTGCGGTAGCAATTTATCGTTTATCATTTATCATTTAGGCCGAAGGCCGCATTATCCTCTACCAGGACGGAGATCCTTTACACGAACAGCCTTACCCTCACTAACTGGCAAAGACCCCTTCTTGACAAGTTTCACACGAGGTGTCAGCAGAATTTCGTCCTTCAGGGCTCGCTGGATATCCTTAGTCATCTTCTGCAACTCAGGATATACATCCGTATTCAGTCCGTCAAGTTCTACCTCAACAGTCATGATATCATTGTCATCTTCCGTATCGAGTGTGATAAGGTAGTTGCTACCCAAACCAGGATACTGCACGAGAATCTTCTCAACCTGCATGGGGAATACGTTAACACCCTTGATGATAAACATATCATCTGTACGTCCCTTGATACGATCAATACGACGATGAGTACGTCCACATTTGCACTCACCAGGAAGGATACGAGTAAGATCACGCGTACGATAGCGAAGAATTGGCATCATGGTACGATCAAGCGTTGTCAGCACCATCTCACCGATTTCTCCATCGGGAACAGGTTCGAAAGTGTCAGGATCAACAATCTCGACAATATAGTTGTCTTCCCACAAATGCATACCTTCCTGATACTTACACTCGAAAGCCACACCAGGGCCGTTCATCTCCGTCATACCAAACGAGTTGTAGGCCTTAACCCCCAACATCCGCTCGATACGCTGACGCTGCTCCTCAGTATGAGGCTCAGCACCAATACACAAGGTACGAAGTTTGGTGCTACGAGGATCTACGCCTTCTTCCTGGAATACCTCAGCCAAACGGATGGCATAGGAGGGAATGGCGTGAAGGGCGGTGGTACCGAAGTCCTTGATGAACTTAATCTGACGCTTCGAGTTACCAGCACCAGCAGGTACCGTCATAGCACCCAGCCACTCGGCACCGTACTGGAAACCGAGACCACCAGTAAACATGCCGTAACCGCTAGAGTTCTGGAAAACATCACTCTTACGACAACCCACCATATAAAGGTTGCGGGCAATCATGTTAGCCCACGAGCAGATATCGTGCTCAGAATAGACAACGACACAAGGGTTACCCGTAGTACCACTGGTAGAATGAATACGAACGGCGTCGTCTAAATTGCCACCTACCAATCCGTAGGGATAGTTGTCACGCAGGTCCTGCTTTGTTGTAAACGGAATTTTTCGCAAGTCATCGAGACTATTAATTGAATCAGCCGTGATGCCCAAGTCACCCAAACGTTTCTTATAGAAGGGCGAGTTAAGAGCAATGTTGATACTCTCCTTTAGTTTCTTCACTTGCAGCTCCTCGAGTTGTTTACGAGGCATTTTCTCCAGTTCCGGCTGCCAACACTCCCCATTTGGTTTGATGGTAGCCATAATTTTTTCATCAGTCATATCTAATCTAATTTATGAATTATCGTTTATCAATTATCATTTGTCATTTAACACGTTGGCCGCTAACTGCATCATCATCACTGCTGAAAGACCAGCCGTTTCTGTACGCAAACGGCTCTTCCCCAAATGTACTGAGACATAACCTGCATCTACTGCCTGACGAACCTCATCGATAGAGAAGTCGCCCTCAGGACCTATCAACACCGTAGTATCTTTTGATTCCGAAGGTTTACATAACTCATCAAAGAGATAAGTACGTGGCACTTCTTCGTAACAATGTGCAATATATTTACGACCTTCATGAGGCTGTTGGATAAATGTATCGAAAGTAACAACCTCATTCAGCTGAGTGGCCCAAGCTTTATGACTCTGCTTGACGGCAGAAACCATAATTTTCTCTAAGCGTGGAATCTTAACCAGACGACGTTCAGAGAACTGGCAATTGAGAAAAGACAACTCGTCAAGTCCTATCTCTACAGCCTTCTCTGTCATCCACTCAATACGATCCATCATCTTCGTAGGCGCTATTGCTAAATGAATATGTCCCTGCCATTGACGTTCTTGAGGCATCTGCTCTTTTATTTCATACAAGCAGTGTTTCGTATGTGCTAACGTTACCTCTGCACGATAATAGTTTCCATTACCATCCATCAATACCATTTCGTCACCAATCTTCATGCGCAATACACGCAATGCGTGCATGGCCTCATCAGGTGGCAGTTCGGTAGATGTCAATGCATCTGGGACATAGAAGGTCCTAACTTCTTTCATCAGTGTTTAATCTCTGTAATAGGTTTCTTTTCGGGTTTGAATACAATAGCAAAGGCAACACCAACAACCAAAGCAAAGGCTGCAAAAGTGAACCAACATGTCTGCCAGTCACCTACGAGGAAACCACCTTCCCACTGACAATAAGCATTTACTATCTCACCTGCTGTCAACGTTCCGATGGTAGCACCAAGACCGTTGGTCATCATCATAAACAAGCCCTGGGCTGAAGCTTTGATACTAGGTTCACACTCCTGATCGACGAAGATACCACCTGACACATTAAAGAAGTCGAAGGCCACACCATAGACGATGCAAGAGAGAATAAAGAAAATGACGCCAGGCATAGCGGGGTTTCCGATACCAAAGAAACCAAAACGGAATACCCAAGCGAAGAGCGACATCAGCATGACGACCTTGATACCAAAACGCTTAAGGAAGAACGGAATCATAAGGATACACAATGCTTCACTCATCTGCGAAACAGACGTCAACATCGTTGCATTATTAGCTGCAAAGGAATCTGCGAACTCTGGTGTGCCTTTGAAACTCGTCAGGAAAGGACCGGCAAAGCCGTTAGTCACCTGCAGACACATACCGAGCAATGCCGAAAAGATAAAGAAGAGTGCCATCTGACGACGCTTAAAGAGTTTGAATGCATTGAGTCCGAGAGTTTCAGTAAGCGACACCTTACCTTCTTTCTTCTCCAGCTTACACTCGGGCAATGTGAAGCAATATGCAAAAAGCACAAGACTCAAAATACCAGACACTAAGAACTGCAAGTAGGTATACTGAAACTTATGGGCATTCTCACCCAATGTAAAACCAAAACCACTGTCATCGATGAAAGCACAGTTGACAAACCACATGGTGGCAATAAAGCCAACAGTACCTAACACACGGATAGGCGGGAAATCTTTGACTGTATCCAAACCGTTCTTCTTCAAGATGGCAAAGGCTGCTGTATTTGTCAATGCGATAGTAGGCATGTAGAATGCTACACTCAGCGTATAAAGTGCAATAAACAGCGACTTGTCTGCCAATTCATTACCAAATCCAGCTTGTTCGCCCAACCACCAACAACTAATCATAAAGGCACCAGCTGCCAAATGGCAGAGACCTAACAAACGCTGGGGCTGTATATACTTGTCAGCCACAATGCCCATCAGCGTAGGCATAAAGATGCTGACTATACCCTGAATAGCATAGAACCATGAGATTTTGTCACCTAATCCTGCTATTCCAAGATAATTTCCCATACAAGTGAGGTAAGCTCCCCACACGGCGAACTCCAAGAAGTTCATGACCGCTAAACGTACTTTTAAATTCATAGTCGTCTGTATTTAATTAATTATTGGATCTATTTGATAATTCTATTATTATAATATACATGCCTGCGCCCGTTCTCATTTTTAATCACGAGACGGCCCTGCATCCATTCGGTGTATGCCATTTCTTGTGTCAATGGGTATAGGTCGCAAACCGTTCCGTCCTCCGCTAGTTCTACTACGTAGCGTATCAAACTTTGACCCTCTGGGGTCATCACCTCGTTGGAAGCTATCCTTCGCAGGTGCTTCTGTGTCGGATTGCTTATTATCTGTGCTTTTCTCATTTTCAATCATTTTATCGTGGAAACGTATCAGTTGTATCTGACTGATAAACATCATCTTTCTTGTATTACTATCGTCACCACCATCACTCAGATAGATGAAACCATACATTTCCTTCAGATTTTTCTGGCGATTGGAGGGTACGCGCACCTGAGCTGTACCAACTACAGACACATGATTGACCGTCTGAATAATGCTGTCACCTTCATATTTACAGACAATACAGACCGCAGCATCCTTAGAACCACTCTGCCAAATATATTCCGACATAAACTGGAACATAAACGAATCGCCCTTCTTGAACGTTGAATCCACCTTCACTGTAAAATCAAAACGATTCATTGTAGGCCGAGGAATAAGAATCATATCAGTCTGCAGATTCCATATATTAGCCGTATCACCTGTGGTACTATACTGTGAATAGCGGTTAATGTCACCTACGGCCACACCCAGATTAGTAGCCTCATCGCTCAATCGTTGGTTGACCTCCGAATAAATGTCCTTCAAACGATAGACATGCGAATAGTAGTACACCAAAGAAGAGTCGAACTCAGCCTCTGTCACACCATATTTCTTCAATACCTCCTGAAAATAAAGCGACCTGTAATAGTCCACTTCACTGCTGCCCTTTTGTCTGGCCATCGCCAATGCCAAATGATAGTCGTATAAGATATCCTCCATATCACCTGGTTGGATATACTCCGATGGTACGGAAGGCTTACATGCTACGACGAGCATCAACACCAGCAGATATGTCAGACTATGCCTCATCCTTTTTCTTAAGGGTTATTTCACTGATTTCCTTACGATAGAACAGTAACAAAAGCACGACACCTACAGAGATGCTGGAGTCGGCAAAGTTAAAGACTGGTGAGAAGAATACATAAGGATTGCCGCCTACGTATGGTACCCAATCGGGCCACGTAGTAACGATGATGGGGAAGTAGAACATATCAACCACCTTACCCATCAGGAAAGGCGCATAACCTGTTCCGAAGGGTACAACGTAGCTGGTATAGAACTCTGACGAGGCATTGAAGATGAGGCCATAGAACATCGAATCGAAAATGTTGCCGGCAGCACCAGCCATTATCATCGACAGACAAATAACATAGCCCCAACGTGCCTGTTTTTTTGCCTGCTGGGCTATATACCAACCCAAAATGCCGATGGCCACAACACGGAAGATGCTTAATACCAACTTTGAGCCGATTTCCATGCCGTAGGCCATTCCATTGTTCTCAATGAACAATATCTTAAACCACGAGAGAACTTCAATCTGCTCGTGCAGCATCATGTGGGTCTTCACCCATATCTTAATGACTTGGTCAATGACGAGGATAGCCAGCACGATTCCTACTGCCAGCCATCCTCGTTTTGCTATGTTGCCTTGCGCACTCATTACTTCTTGCCTGCCATCTTCGACTCAACGCTCAGTGTAGCGTGTGGCACAGCCTTCAGTCGTTCCTTAGGTATTAGTTTACCCGTTATACGATCAATACCGTAGGTTTTGTTCTGGATACGTACCAGCGCAGCCTTCAGTCCCTGAATGAACTTCTGCTCACGGGCAGCCAACGAAATAATCTCTTCCTTC
>JAEEGL012660369.1_pt1 | contig 21772 bp, 29 predicted proteins | sample 9134231 | NCBI WGS metagenome assembly JAEEGL01 (sample SAMN16246548, study PRJNA631951) | gut metagenome | biome: gut microbiome; feature: rumen; material: fiber-attached | host: Bos | place: Iran: Karaj | collected 2018-10
CCGGCCTCAGTCTTGGGTGTATTGATGCTGAAATAAGCCCCAATTTCATCGCGGTGATTGTAATAAACTAACGTGTGGTTCACGCTAATCAAGCCGGTATCAAAATCCACATCTCGCCATCTCAACCCGGTAAGCTCCCCTACGCGCATCCCCGTATGGGTCATGATGAAGAAAATTGGATACCAATGCTGGTACTTTTCCGTATCTTTAATATAGCTGAGGAAAAGCTCCTGCTGGGCCAAACTCAGGGCTTTCCTTTTTTCCGTGTCGTTACCGTGTGCGAGCTTGAGTTCTTTGAGCATCTTATCGCAGGGGTTGGCTCGGATATAATTATCATCGACAGCGACCTGGAAGACCTGATGAAGAACATTATGAATGTTATCCAGGGTCGAAATCTTCACGCACTGAGTGTCAACGAGCCCATTATAGAACCTCTTCACATCTGACTTTAAGACCTTGACCACTTTTTTCTTCCCAAAAGTCGGCTTGACGAACATCTCATACATGTAAATATAGTTTTTGAAAGTGCTGTCTTTGATACCTCGCTTCAGTTCTTTCCAGAGATCGAAGCAATCGTTGACCGTCAAACCCTTAACATCATCTTTTATGCCATCATGCTTAGCGGCTAAGAGGTCCACCTCTATTTCTCTGAGCTCATCCAGCGTCCTGGCAAACACGGAATGGCGTTTCCCGTCGTTTGACGTCCAACGATACTCATATCCGTTTTGTTTCTCTGTCTCCCCTGTTTTTAACCGCACATGATGGCTATCGAACCGAACATTTCGCTTTTCCTTTCTTGCCAATTAAGCTCCTCCTTCCTATTTCCTGGTTTGATTTGCCTCGAAAGGCGAAGAAATCTGTGATTTGTGAGAACCAAGTCATCCACTCCCCTGGCTCCCGCTTGCCTGGGTTAAGCCGAAAGATGTGTGAAAACGGTATTCATTTATGCACCCCCTAATGGAATTACGCTTCGAGGATACCGAATCAGTTTCAGTTTGCCAAATGTGGAAACTGTTCAAACCAAGCAAATTCGCACACTTGACAAGGAATCAGATCGAATATGCGTTATTCAGATACTCTAAGAGCTTATCTCTCTTGAACATTCTCTTGCTGCCATTCCAGAGGACAAAGTCACAGTCAGGATCATCGCTGATACTGCACAGTTTCTGCCGCCCGATTCCAGTAAAGTCAGCCGCCTCAGAGAGCGTCATGATAGGCTTGTCCTTCAAAAGAACCTCTTTTCTCTGATCTATCTCCATTGTGTTCCTCCTTACTAGTCAAGACTCATGCGAAGGGCCGTATCGACATAAGGCTTTTTTCGACTCTTCTTCGGATGCGCATATCCAGCCAAAATGCTGTTCTGCGAACTTGACAACTAATGCAGATTCTTTTTTGACAGCACTATGTAGTCATATCCCATTCCGTTGCATTTTTCACACTGCCCCATCTTGGAACTAAACGGGTCAACTCTCTTCACGATGAAGTTCGGATTGTTCTTATAATCGCCCATGCACTTGGGGCATAAACATCGGATGTCTCCAGATCGCTCCTCTCTATATTGCCAAAGGCCAAAAGTCTTTCTAATTCCGTTATTGATTCTCCTCCAGGTATCAGGGTCTTTCAGGCATCCTATATACTTCTGCAAGTCCTCCTTATTAACGCTGCGGATCTGTTCCAGGAGCACCATCGAGCGTTCGTTCAGACCTGTATCATCGGGCAGGAGGACATGGGATGGAAGGCGTTGCTTTTTTATCGCGGTCGTAATAGCGGCAACTGTAACGGTCGGCGCTCTGTCGTTAAACTGATTTGCCTGGACAACGAAAACAGGTCTTGATCCACTTTGGACTGAGCCAGCATTTTTCCCAAAATCATAGAGGTAGATGTCTCCTCGCTTGATGCTCATCCCTCAGCCTCCTTATTTCCCCGTGCCGGCTGCTCGTTTCCATTGCAGGCTTCTTCTTTTTTCATTCGGACATAAACAGTTTGCCTTGTTTCTTTTTTCCATATCTCAGCAAACTCTCTCTTTGCAACCCTCACAGCGTTACTAGTAGTACGCTCAGTGAATCCTTCTTCCTTTCCGATTCGCTTGAGGGTCTTTTCTTGGAAATACCGCTTCACAAGAAGTCTCTTCTGCTGTTCAGGCAGTTTGGAAAGGGTAATTCTCACCCTTCTTTGGATTTCTTCTCTCTCTTGGAAAACTACGAAGTCGTCCTCTGCAGAAGGAGCCATGAGTTCAAAGAAATACCTGTCTGTGTCATCGCTAGAAAGAGCAAAATCCACGTAGTCATGCTCTCTTTGATAATACTTTGCTTCATTCCACCGGTACTCTTTAACAACTTCTTGAATGGCGATGGTCGTCACCAGATATGGGGAACAGTTTTTTAGGAGTTCTCCATACTTAGCCTTAATTTCATCCTCAGAGAGTTCTGACAGAATCACGCATTTGATTTTATCGCGATAGCCGGGGTATTCTTTTGACATTCTGATAACATAACACTCCTTCTTAAACTCGGCTTCCATCTTAGCTGTTGTGCTCATACGCATCCCTTCCGCCTGGATGCTTAAAGCGCAGGAAACGCGAAACAGAAAGAAAAGGATCTGCCAGTAGCACCCGCAAACCCTTCGCACCCCTGATTTGGGCATAGGAACATAGCGGGTACTTCTCATATGGTCGCTCATCAAGTGCGTTCCACATGTCGGTATCCTTTGCCCTATTGCAAATCAGGCTAAACGATATTATTACTCGGCCTATTCCTCCGCTGGCCTCGTTGTGGCATCATCCTAACTCAGATAAGATAGAAACAACAGGTCATAGAATGACCGCTCAAAGAGAGCTTAAACCCTGCGGAGTTATTTGTATTTCAATAACAACAAATGAATAGTTAACATTCTCCTTGCAAGCACTCATAAACGGGGCATGAAATAGCAAAAATGAGCGGTCATGAAATGACCCCTCAAAGAGAAAAAAACTATTTTGTTATATCGATAGATGTGCTCAACAGGTTATTTCAGTTCGTCTTATCATACCATCACCGCAAATAACAAAAGAGGAACCGCGACGTGCAGTTCCTCTTAATCATGATCTGGGTTGGTATTGGCGGCGTGGGAGAGCATTATGCTCAGAGCATCATGTTTTGCCCGCTCATCTGCTTTGCGGGATGCGTTTAACAACCGAAGTTCAAAATCTGATAGACTTGACACTTCCCTGTCTTGTCGTCCGAGAAGATAGTCCACGGTGACTTCGAATAAGTCCGCCATTTGGATTAGTATATCGGCAGATGGTTGACGAGCGCCCGTTTCGTAGCGGTTATAGACCACATAAGAAACACCCAAAGCAGCCGCAGCTTCGGCCTGAGACAATCCTCTTCTTATGCGAATGTCTTTTATGCCCAAAGGCATCTCCTCCCTTCTCACCGACAATAAAATATTACTACCAAAATGGATGAAATAGATTTCCGTATTGGTAATAACAGGCTTGACTGATTACCGATTTGGTAGTAACATCTCCCAAAGAGGAAATGCTTTGTGTCACTCCGCATGATCTCGGAAAGACGAGGTACATGTGAATCTTAGAGAGATCAGAATCAACCGTAAACTGAAAGTTCAAGAAGTATCGGATTATCTGTGCTGCTTGCCCTCAGTTTATAGCCGTTATGAGAGCGGAAAAAGAGAACCGTCGCTGGATGTTCTGCTGAAGCTCTCCAAACTCTACCACGTTTCCGTGGATTACCTGATCGGAAACGATGAGATGATTGACACAAGCATTACCCCTAACGAAATCATTATGATCACGGCAATGCGCAAGGCAGATGAAAGGGCCTGCCAGGATGCGCTCACGATTCTCCAGCATCATATTACAGCGAAATAATTAGCAGAGAGGTGCAGAGTGATATGAAGCTGCCCTCTTGGTTTAGGGAAGCACCACAGGTAACTGTGGTGCTTCTTTTATGGTCGTAAGGTCGTACCGTTTTTCGGGTGACCCGATAAAGTGCGGACTAGGATTGCTGAAAAGTGCGACCTTGGGGGTTTTTTTGCCAATCTGGCACGAAACCATGGCTTTTATTGCCGAAATGGCGATATCAACGAGAAGTATCTCACTATATAATATTGATGTTAAATAGGTCTTAGTATTGTTTGTAAAATGCGAGGTTGAGATGGGACAGGAGCTATTTGATTATTATTCTAATGTCAAACCGAAATCCATTGATTGGTTGTGGTATCCGTATATCCCTCTCGGAAAGCTGACGGTTATCCAGGGCGATCCTGGTGATGGCAAATCCACATTCATTCTGAACCTGGTAGCACTTCTTACCAGTGGGAACCCGATGCCGGACGGATTTGTGAGCCATTGTGCCCCGGTTGCTATTTACCAATGTGCTGAAGACGGGATGGCAGATACGATCAAACCACGACTCGAACAAGCCGGGGCAAAGTGCGACCAGGTTGCATATATCGTTGAAAATGATATTGCCCTGACATTAGAGGACGGAAGAATTGAAAGGGTAATTCAGGAGACAGGTGCTAGCTTGTTCATTGTTGACCCTTTGCAGGCTTTTATTCCTCCGGACTCAGACATGCTGAGTGCGACGAAAATGCGTTTCATCTTGAGGCGACTTGCAAATATAGCCGAGAGGAACCGCTGTTCGGTTGTATTGATCGGGCACATGAATAAAGGGAATGGGGCAAAATCCCTTTATCGTGGACTAGGTTCTATTGATATTGCCGCTATTGCCAGAAGTGTTCTGATGATATCCAGAGATCAGTCCGACCCGGAGGTTCGCTATATGATGCCGATTAAAACAAGCCTTGCTGCAGAAGGTCCAGCCATAGCGTTCTCTTTTTCAGCGAACGGTGGTTTGGTATGGCTGGGGCCATATGAGATTAACGCTGTAAAGGGGAAGGACAGCGACAAAGCTGTCAAGAAAAAGAAGGCATTCTCTAAAATGGTTCAGATGCTGGAGAATCAGGATTTGCCTGCCAAAGAAGTGTACACAGCCTTAGCGGAGCTTGGCATTGGAAGTCGTACTGTAGAAAAGGTAAAAAAGGAAATGAGAATAAGGACATATCGATCAGGCGGCTGTTGGTATTGGGGACTGCCAAGGACTAATGAAAGGGAACAGAATGATTGAAGCTGCCTGGAGCGCAAAGCCGCAAAAGATAAAACCCGATCTGTGAGCGTCAGGTGAAGACAATGACGGAAGAAAAAAAGTATCGAATCGGCGGGTATGTTAAGCGGGCCAAACTCAACCTCCGTAATAGTGAAGACGTAAAAGCGTTCCACCGTGGGCTTTATGAACGGAGATTCGGCGGCGCGGAAGACGGCATCCTTGTGGATGTTTATATTGACATTACCGGATATAAGGAAACGTATAAACGCCCTGAAATGCTGCGGCTGATGCGAGACTGCGCGGCGGGAAAAGTAAATCTGGTCTTCTCAGAGACGAAAGGCTATCTTGCCGCCAATACTCAGGAATTCTGCTATTGGCTTCATTTCATCTTTCATACTGAGCATCGAGTGGACATCATAACGGATGATAGTCAGTTCAATATCAACACGATTCTAAACGAAGACAACCAACGGGAAGCACTGATGAAAATGGCTGATGACTACATATATCTCAACCCGGAAGACCATAAAAAATGGCTTAAAAATGTCGTCTCCGCCATTTCAGATTTATGGGAAGGTGAATGAGGTTATGCAGAACGAACCGGCACATGACAAGAAAACAGATGAAGAGGAAAAGGAAACCCCTGAAGTAAGAATGCAGGTCTGGAGACCGCAGGATGCAGATCGGGAGTTTTTCCGGTATGAAACCAAAAGAAGAATCCAGCATTACTCTGTTCCTCCGCAGACGATCTTCCGACCGGCAAAACCTACTCCAACAATACGTGACGAGGGCTTTAAGCGCGTCGCAGTCTACGCCCGTGTAAGCACAAAGAGTAGAGAACAGGTTTCCTCGATAGAAAACCAGACGAAATACTACACAGAAAAAATCGCCAAAACGTCAAATTGGGAATTGACAGAAATCTATAGCGATGAAGGGAAATCAGGCACCTCAAAAAAGTGGCGGAAAGAGTTCAAAAGAATGCTGGAAGACGCCACGAAGAAGAAAATGGACATGATCATCTGTGCAAGTGTTTCCCGCTTTGCAAGAAATATCTCGGATTTGATTGAAGAGGTCCGCAAACTCCGGACTATGAATCCGTCGAACCCGGTCGGCGTCTATTTTGAAACCGAAGATCTGTACACGCTGGATCCCAATATCAATGAAAGGCTCCAGATGCAGGGCTTGTTCGCAGAGTGGGAATCAGGAAACAAGAGCCGGCGCATGATCCTGTCCTACGATCAAAGAATCTGTACCGGTCAGTTCCCGGTTTATGATCTTCTCGGACTGCAGCACACGATTGAAGGCGGATTTGTCATCGTAGAGGACCAGGCTCTTACCGTCAAGTTCATCTTTCTTGCGACCCTGTGCGGCTCGACCGCCAAGAAAGTTGCGACCGTTCTGACAGAAAAACAGAGACCGACGCTGCGCGGAAGGACGGAATGGAATGAGGCAATGGTGAACAAAATCATGGACAACGAGCGACGATGGGGTGATCTGGAAGTCAGGAAACGAGTGGTAATTGATTACAAGGAAAAGGTCACTGCGAAGAACGACGGGATTCGTGAAGGCGCTTATATTCCGGGTTATCACGAGGGCATAGTTTCTCCGGAAATCGCAAGAGCAGCTCATATGATGCGGGCTAGTCACTACAAATTTGACAGTGTGCCGGATGTTTATGTGATCCGGGAAGGAGCGTTGAAGGGATTCGTCAGTATCTCTCCGATATGGAAAGGGATAGACAATCAGGCGCTTATGGACATCTCCCGCCAGGCCTATGAAGACGATGAATTCGATGCACTTCTAAGAGATGCGGATATCCTTAGAGGAGAGGAACACAGCAATATCATTTCCATGTCGCTGAACGACTATCGGGTACCCCCCGGAGTGCTGTTCATGACGCGGAGTGATCCACAGCTTACGCTTGCAAAACAAAGCCTTACGCTGAACGAATCGTGCAGGGAGGAACTCGGGAAGCAAAATCACATCGAATTCCTCTTTCATCCGTTTTTGGAAGTAATCGCAGTTCGCAGCGCCTATGAGACTAATCCCAACGCAGTAAAATGGGATGATTCAAAAACCTCAACGCTCCATCTGAGTTCTTCAGCGTTCTCCGGTGCAGTTTTCGACAAACTCGCCTGGATGAAGAAATACAAGTTCCGTTTTCGCGGAGTATCTCGGGTTCGTGACGGAGAGCGGATCGTTTTCTTCTTCCTGGATGAACCTCAGATCCTTGTAGGAAAGGCAGCGCGGGAGATAAACACGTTCGATGAGACTGATTCAACGGCGAGGTTTATCCCATATAAGGAAAGCGATGAATCCAAAAGCACAGTACAATCGGCTCGTAAAGCATATCCTGAATTCTGGCAGAGCTATCCGGGCATTCGTTATGCGACAAGGCAAAAGCGTGATGCTGTGCTGCGCACAGTCTCTGCGGCTGATATAAGAAACCGTGGGACGAAAGTTACAAACCCGTTTATTGGCGTGATTCCGCCTGTGAGTGAACTGCAAGATGAACTGGCAAGGCTATATGAGGCCATGTGATGGGAGGTTGGCATGGACAACAATCAAATATCACTTATTGGTTCCACAGAGAATCCAGTGGTCAAAGAGAAGTCGGACGGCTATTCTGTCAAAGAGCAGGAGCTGATTCGTCAACTGGTTCAGGCGCGTTTGGGGAAAAAAACTCCCCTGGAATTTGAATCCCTCATCGACTATAACGTCCCGGACCCAGTTTATTTTCCGCACCTGAAGAAACCGTTTGTCACAATCAGAGCGAACAACTTGACATTCAGCATGTCCTCCATCCACCTCTTTGAGGGAGTGCAGCATATCGTTCCCATGACGAACTACTCCAGCAAACGTATGGTTGCCGCTCCTTGCGCAGAAGTAGAACGCTCGTCACTTGTGTGGGCCAGAAAGAGCAAAGGCAAATGGGCCAACCGCACCGTTACCTGCCCGGAGTATACCCAAAGCATTTTTCGGCTGATGGACTGGAATGACAGTTGCCGTTACAGAGCGTATGGGATTCTGTCTGATTCGGAGCGGGGTTTGGTCATTGTATATGATCTTATAAGCGCTGTAATGTATGCCCCCTTGCCTGAAGAGTATTTCGATAAGCGTTCAGGTAAGATGAAAAAACGAACCATAAAGTATTATCCGGATGAGATTCGCATGTCGCTTGGCAGGAGTTATTCAGATTACGAGGCTATCCAGAGGCAAAGCAATTTCGAGTCGTTGTCCGGTTATACGGACACAAGCGGGACCTTAATTCCATCGACGATCTCCGAGGAAGCCGCTGCTTCCATCAGCGCCCGAGAACAGGAGCGGAGACGTGAAGAGATACTGGATACGCTAATGGGAAAAGGAGCGGAGGAAGATGGATAAACCGAACATTGAAAACAGAGCATTAAAGATTGAACTGTCTCTACAGGGCATTGAGAATCGCTTCGGAATCGGAAAAGATGTAATCCGTGCGTTAGGAAATCCAAGTCATGTGACCTTCAAGGTATCCGACGCATACGACTCCATCAGTGTTTTCCCGTGTGAAGAAGATGCTGTCATGTCCTTTAAGGTTCCGGATAAGCTCTTCACCGACCAAAAATGTGTATTTAGAATCAACAGCAAGCAATTCGTTCATAGACTGATGAAAGCGAATGACCTGGACATTTCAAGAACATATACCTTACTCGGAAAGTATGTTGAAGACATTAACACTGCCGTTTTTTCGTTCTCAGATGGAACCATCTTGTTTAATAGGTCCTCTAAGTCAAACAGATTGTCCATACCTTTTTCAGCAGACACGTTAGCTGAAGCAAGATGAACAACACTCCTGTCATAGACACGGTTGCTACCGGCTTGAATATCAAGCGCCTGCGGAAATCTGCAGGGCTGAGTGTTCGTGATCTGCAGACTGTTTTCGGCTTTAGCTCTCCTCAGGCTATATATAATTGGCAGAACGGAACTGCACTTCCCTCGCTGGACAACCTCGTAATTCTTGCGGCAGCTTTCGAGGTAACTACGGATGAAATCATCATCCTCAAGGACGGTAATCAGCCATTAAAGCCTGACGGACAAAGATGACGATCGGCAATTCAATCATAGAACAGGAAATGTGCTCTCAAAGGATTCGGGACCATGTATGACTTCAGGATTAAACTACAAGTTGAATGACAAGTGACGAAAAACACGCTATCGTTTCATCTATAATGAGATCTCACCACAAAGGAGTGCATTGGATATGAATATGAAAGAAGCTTTCCGCTTTCAGAACAAGCTGGAAGCAATTCTGAGTGAGGCCCAGGATATCCTGAAGTTTGATCGGAACGTAATGAAAACCGAGCTTCACTATCTTCGAAGCAAGGTGATGCCTGAGGCAACGGACGAGGTAGTTCAGGAAAGTCCTGCTGTGGATATAGGCGAGAATAACATTACCGCCCTGATCCGCTTCACCGCGTATGTCCTGGGTGAAAAAGAAAAGCTCTTCCACGCCATCCGAAAGGCGAAGAATGAGCAAGTAATCGATATCGACAACGAGATCAGTCTGAACGGCACCAGGCAGAGCATAGCTGCATCTCTCCGGCGTCTGGCCGGCCTGCGCGCTTCGGAGACCGTGGTTTCCAACGGCGGCTACGGCTACCGCTTTAATGCTGAAGGCAACCAGGTGATGTATAAATGTGATGTGCGGAAGATCACCACTATCAACTATGACCGGAACGTGGTCCGGTCACTGGTAAAGGATCTGGACGCGAAAGCTGACACTGTCTCTGGGGATATCGACCGCTGCGTCGTGAATGCCTGTGTGGATTATTCCGCTCCCTTTGACGTGAACGCCAGCTTCGGGGACATCTTCGAGACGTGGCTGGAAGTACAGCCTGCCTGACCATTCTTCTTCACAGCCCTCGTCGGCTGCTTCAGGTACGGCGGGATAAGAGAACACCGATGCCGGTTCAGATGCAGATGAACTGTAACGCTGCATGCTATGTCTATTTTGGTCGCCGGCGCCCTAGTCCGGCTCTGGAAAATTGAAAGAACAGCGCCCATGGTCTCTGCCATTCGACGACGTGCTTTCGATCTCCCGTCTGCCGCATCCGCGCACTTATCCCTTCCCCTCTCACACCTCCACAAAACTGAACCGTGGCTTCGGCCACGGTACCTCAGGACGGACTATCCTGAGAACCCAACTTGTTATTGGGATTACACTCTGCCTGGTCTCTTTCACCGTCTTCCCTCTTTTGGGCATGATTGTTAAAGGGCTTTGGCAGTTCAATTGGCGGAGGTGGGCTTGGACTCCCGTCGTATCTGAAGCAGCCGACGAGAACTATATAGACCGAGCAGCAGGACTCAGCCTGCTGCCCGGTAACACTTTCTGTTTTCAGTACGAGGATCTCGTTTATTGGAACCTCAAGCAAAACGCTTAGGGCTACGAGGTTGTCAACTGTAGGCAGGCACTTGCCGTGCTGCCACTTGTAAATTGCCTGTGGTTCTTCAAATCCGTACCAGCTCTGGATATCCCGGACGCTCAGGCCCTTGGCTTTGCGAAGCCGGGTGATGTTCTCCCCGGTCGCAGTCAGATCAATGACCGGGAATTCAGTAACTGCCATTTGTTTCGCCTCCTTTGGGGCAGCTTATGTCTGCTGAGTATCGCAGAATAAACGATGTTCTGCTGCCTGTCAAGGGAATCCCGTGAACTGTAAATCAGATGAAACATTGGAGGAAATGAATGTGTCCAACGAATGTGATGGTCGTGATTATCGCTAAGAGTACCCACGCCTCTCCGCACAGGGCATGCATGGACAGATTTGCGAGCTTTGCAGATGACCTGAAGTGCCGAGGATTGTATGAAAAGGTCTGTTGTCCCTGCATTTCTCGCATTCATCCTGGATTGATGGAAAAAACCAAGACTATGACAGGCTCAGACTCCATCAAACGCAGCCTGTGAGAAGTCATACCCAACGCTCCTCACAGGCTGCTGAATTGTTGGGGAGTGATTCTGTTGAACAGAGGCCGAGCGTACTATCGTTATCAGAGGAATCAGCATATCCTTCGAAAAATCCATATTCTGAATGCTTATAATCAATGGTGGAGTGAAGGATGGATTCGCGGTCAGCTAGGACGGTTGGCCAAGGGGAAAATCCACTGTTCCTGCCCCATGTGCAGGGAAAAGTCCTACGATGACTGGAGTATGAGCGATAAGCGGAAAATCCTCTCGGGAAAGCAGCAGGTGGAAGATCTCAGCGAAGGAGACAGCGAATGAAGAGAAAAGGCAGGGCGATACGGCGGAAGCGGACGGCTGCGAAACTGCTGCAGCGGGCGGAGATGATGCGCTGCCACGGTCAGATGGGCGGCTGCATTTACGAGAAGCACCGCAATAAGATCGACCATTCCCTTGGATACATGCGGGATGGGAACGTTTCCCACTTTGTCAGAGTAGGCTTTGGAAACAAGACGCGGGACCGAAACCGCTACGGTGCAGAGATCATCTGGTCCCGTCATGACGGACGGGCCGCTCAGGCCGCAGAGCAGCAGCTCAGGGAGTACCGACGATATGAATGATATAGAACTGCGTTATCTGGTCCCCTTGCACGACGCCATGACCCTGATCGTGTTCCTGGATCGGACTGTGAATACCGTCGACTGTACTCTGCTGCGGAATAAGCATCGCGCACTGATGCCGTCCCTGAACCCGAGCCTGTCCGAAGGGGCAACGGAAGACGTACTTGCCCTTGAACAGGAACTGAAGGCTGAGATCGGTGCGTCGCAGTATCGGGAATACCCGGATGGAGAGACCATAACTATCGAACTGGATGACCTGCTGTTCCGGCAGATAAAGGAACGTTGCGAGCAGTGGGGTTTGACTTTTGAAAAGCTGATCCAGGCGTTTCTCCGATTCTGTACAGAGGAGAATAAAACGGTGCTGAAACGCTGGATTAACGACCTCCGCCTTGAAGAGTTGCACCGCGCTTACCTCTTCGTAAAGGAACATCAGTATACGCAGGGAGAGTTTGAACAGAGCTTCGATGAGATCATGGAGCAGATTGAGGCCGGTCTCAGTCCGATATTGATCGTCAGCAGCGAGGGGAAGAAGCTTCTGATATTCGAATGGGAAGACTATTGGAAGCGGATGGGCTGGCTTTACCCGCCCGGAGAAAAAGAGAAAGCGGAAGAGGAGTGCAGACGGGTAGCTGGTGACGGTAATCAGCATTGAAGACTGGGAGAAAGGATTTGCGGCTGTGATTACCTTTACCTTAGACGACGAGCAGGAAGCACTTATCAAAAGCTGGCAGCAAAGCCACCCCTGCCGGTTCCGTGATCCAAAAACGGGAGAACGCCGGGGCGGGACCGTAGGCGATTTGGATACCTATACTTTCGTTCCGACATCCATCGGCATTTTTGCCTCTGTCAAGTGCGGCTGCGGATCCTCTGTCGATGTGACGCATCATCCGCTATGAATGATGCACCGCGTCCGGAGCCCTGGGTATCCATGACAGAGATCTGCGCTCATTTGGGCGTGAACCGGGATACTGTTGTCGAATGGGTCACGAAACTGGGTATGCCCGGCGTAAAGGTCGGGAGGCTGTGGAAGTTCAAGCCCGGAGAAGCAGACGATTGGATGCGGAGGATCAATTTACAAGAGAACTGACATGATTTATTACATTGCAGATATGCACATGGGGCACAAAAATGTGCTTCGTTTCGACAGCAGACCGTTCCCGGATGCGGATGAAATGAGTGCAGTGCTGGTCCGGAACTGGAATGATCGGGTCACGGCGGAGGATACGGTATTTGTGTTGGGGGACGCCTTCTGGAAAAGTGAGAACGACAGCGTCAATCTTTTGCAGCAGCTCAACGGACACAAGCACCTGATCCGTGGCAACCATGACAGAGTCCACGGTCGGCTGCGAAACTACTGGGAGAGCATCGAACATTATACCGAACTGAATGACGGGAACACTCTGGTAATTCTCTGTCATTATCCCATTTTGTTCTACCGAAACCAGCACTACGGGGCTGTCATGCTCTATGGCCACGTACACAACTCCCGCGAATCGGAGTTGGTGGAGAAGTGGAAGCGGGAACAGTGGGATATGGGTATACCTGGCCGACTGATCAACGTGGGCTGCATGATGGACTATATGGACTATACGCCCCGGACGCTGGCAGAACTGCTGGAAGCAAATCCGATGCCTGACATTACCCGGATCCGAAAGGACGGAACCCCGGCAGGCAGGCCGGAAACTGTCCCGGCTCTTGATGATTCGGAGGTGAATCAAGATGGCAGGAAAACTGACTCAGCCTAAGGTAGAGTCTTATCTGGATTGGCTCGGTGATCGACACTACGCTGGTACACAGCACGAGACCTATGATGAGAAAAGCTGTGAACTCCTTGATGAGCTCTTCAGGCTTCTGGAACAGGTCGCGCCAGCCAACGAGAACGGAGGCAAATATCTGTGGATCCGCGCCGATCGGGGACCCATTGAGGACTTCGGCGATGCTGCGGAGGCGATTGCAGAAGGTGACTACAAGGACCTGGAAGCTTTCACAAAAGCCTGGAAAGAATGGTTCCCTGATGTGGTTGAGTGGTATCAGCTGGCGGCTCTGGACGATAAGGACCGTGGTTTGCGGCTCATCAGACTGGCGCATAAGCTGGTAATCATACAGGATGAGCAGGAAAAGGCGGATGAATTTGCATTTACCAGCGAAATCCCGGAGTTCGTTGAATGGCTGATCGACGGGGTCCGGGAATGCCTGGATATGCTCCGTGCCGGAACGTACAACGAATTCGTCAAAGACAATCTGCCTCCGCAGCACAAGACCGGAACCATCTGCAGACGGGATTTTTGGAACGTGTGGCCGGAGGCCAGGAAGGATTTCTTCAAAGATATTTCTGAGGAGGATGTGGCGGAGTTTATCCGGCTCGCATCCGCTCAGGTGACGGATTCCCAGGAATTCAAAGGGCGGCTTAGCTCCATGACCGTCAACGACTTCTTCCGGTTCTGCGCTATGGGATATGCCGTAAACAACTACAGCGGCTGCGAAATGACGCCCAGGGAGCAGTATTATCTTCATGCAGACGGGCGAGATGAGGAACTCGGGGAAGTTGACCCGGACTCGCCCAAGGCGTTTCTTGCTTGGCTAACGGACCGGTCGCACTTCGGTGGGCATCCCTGGGAAGTCTGCCGGGGTGGAAACTCCACCCACATCTCACTGTACGTCAGGAGAGATGAGCAAGGCTACTACCTCAACCTGGCCGGGGATGCATGGAACCGGACGATCGAGACCGTCAAATTCTACCTCGCGCTCCAAAGGGCCGGGATCCCGGTATATCTGTCGCAGGCCCAAAGCCTTGCTGACAGGCTTGCAGAGACGGAAAAGATCGGCATCGTTCCGCAAGGAGTTTTCCCGGCTTACTGCAGCAGCTTTTTTCCAAATGAGCACGTTATCGACTACATGAACCTGCCTTACGAGGACAGGGAGAAATTTCTGCCCTTCTGCACGTGGTACGAAGAGGAACCAGTATATTTGAAGGAATCAGATTAACTGATGACTCGGGGGATACAGCATGAGTGTGAAGTGGATTTCCTCAGAAGAGCTTCTTGCTTTGACGGATTCGGAAGGCATAATAATGCAGCGCTTGGGGGGTGATTTCGACACATGGATGGACACCTTCAATTGGCTGCTTACAGGTGCCCATATCTTAAAAGACGGTACAGAGTTCCACAACGGCCTTGCTTTTCAATACGATGGCTGGAATTGCCTTCTGCTTCCGTTCGGGAAAGATGTCAGCATCAATACCGATAAGCTTGAGCAGTGGCGGGAACAAACTGCGGAACTCTTCCACACAAGACTTCTATCGGATTTCTTACAGGATTCCCTGGGCGGATTCATTCAAGCAGGAACATCTGAGGAATACTAAATGCAGACCAACTATTCCGGAGAATACACCATCCGGCTGAACGAAAACCAGCTGCGGCTGATCCTGGACGCTCTTGAAGAATGGGCCAGGTTGCGGATGGGCCAAACCATCTTTTTGGCAGATGCGCTGGCGTTTCAGCACTTCAACTATTCAGAACACACAGATAAAGAATTCGACGATCGTATCCGGCGCAGAGACGAGGGGGAAATTCTTCTGAAGCAGGCGATGGACAGGTTCACCGGTACGGATCCCAGCCACTGGTATAAGACCGGTGCGGTAAAAACGGTCTTGGACATGTGGAGTGTGATCCGCAACTTCTTCTGGCATCAGATCCCGGAGGAGCAGCGAGATCAATGGAGCAGAGATGCTGACCCTCTTTTCCTTTGGGGTCCAGAACCTGGCATAAAGGTTGAAAAGCATGAGGAGGATCCCTTAGGTCCAATGCCGTCAGAGAAGAAAGAATAAATCGGCAATCTTCCATGCGCGGAAATTGCGAAGAAAACCGAACGACACAGAAATGCACAGGGGCAGTACACGGCAAAACGCCCGAAGAGCGGATAAAGGGGGAGCTCATTGTGGAAGAACAATCGAAGCGTATCTGGAAAGAAACGGTCGCGCCTAAGTATCTGCATGAAGTCATGGGAATATATCACGGCGTGTGGTGGCCGGATATGGATCGATGCTGGCTCAGCAATGATGGGTACCAGGTCGCCAGCCGTATCATTTCAACAGAATGGGGCAAGGTCGAACACGCTACCGTCCAGATTATCGATGACAGTGGCTTTATGTCCTCAAACGGAGAACGTGATATTCCGTGGGCAGTGAAGCAGCAGATCAAGAATGAACTGTTTGGTGAGAAGAGACTGGCAATAGAGGTTTTCCCGAAGCAAAAGAATCTCGTTGATGTCCAGGACGTTTATCATCTCTGGGTCTTCCCGAAGGATTTTGATCTGCCTTTTGGTATTCATCCGACCCGAGATAAGCAGTGCAGAGTTGTAAATCGTGGCTGCCCCAAAAATGCTGACTATCTGATTGAGAACACTCGCCAGATGAGAGGCATAAGCTCGGACTTGAAAAGGAAAGAGAATTCAGAAAATGCGGAGACGTCTGAAAAGATGCCTGATAGCGATTCCTATCAACTTCCGAAGTTTCTGGAAGGAGAAGAACTGTCTTCCGATTATTTTGACCCACCCGATCCTTATCTGGATACTCCGGATTCCAAATATGCGCTTCGGGCAATGATTGATTACGCACGAAAGACTGGCAAAAGAGTCATTGATTTCACAAAAGAGGAAGCAGAAGCATTTCTAATAAAGTAGATTCGAGGCAGGAGGCTCAACGCGGAGAGATCTCGTTGCCCTGATCTTCGACTTCGTTTGCGAATAGGTGCTGCAGCATGAAAGAAGGTGAATCGTGTCGCACAATTTGGTTTTTTACAAGGTGTCCAGAGTGGCAGAGGAGCTTCCCGATATAATCAATACGGACAATACTGAGCTGCCCTACTATGATGTCCGCACTGAACACGCCGCCGATTGGGGAAAAGAAATTGGCACCGTGCGGACGATAGAATATAGCATAGTTGACCAGTATGCAGCGAGTGAGAAGCTCTTTGGGAAAAGACCACAATCAATCGGAACATTCCCGGAGTATTATCTAAACCCCGACAGTATATGGGCACAGCTGGAGCTAGTCTTCCCGGACGGCGAAAAAAAGTTCGTCCATAGAAGTGAAGTGGAGAAATTCCGGACCAATCGACAATACCAGGCGTACATCTACTGCCGGGATGAAATCGTCAGGGTGGATTCGGGCTATAAGGTTGAATCGGAAGCGTATGAGGGTAAGCCGCTGTCGGAACAAGAGATACTGAAAATGGCCAGACAGTACCTGAAAGACTACGGTGACTGCTACGGAGGCTTCGCCTACGAGCCCGACCCCATGGTGATAATCATGAAAGCTTATTTTGCGGTCGTTGACGGCGATTGTATCATTTGTAATTCACAATGAGGAAAGCAGGATGGTTATAAATGGACGATGTGATGGCAGCTTTTGAGGACATGGCAGCAGCTGTCGAACGGTTTGATCGCCAGTTCAAGGACTTTGACTTTTCCCCGTTTACTTTTGAGCAGATCACATTGCTTGAAAGACGTCTTGCCCGTTACCCGGCAGAAAAAGTCAAAAACTCTGTGCATAATGCCAGGCAAATGATTATAGAACGGGAATATGAACAGCAGAAACGAAGGGATGACCGTTTGCGGGCACGTTACGGCTACTATGGCGGGGAAGATGCGGCGAAGGGATTGGGTATTCTGGAAGTTAAGGCATATGAACGTACAGTCATAAGAGCTTTATATGAGATTATGACGGGAGCTTCGGACGAAGAAATCCGGAGCGCGATTAAGAAACGTATTCCGCCGATAACCGATGCGGAAATCGATGCGTATAGAACGAATGCAAAGGAGAGATAAAATGAACCAAGTTACATCTGCAATGGCTGCCAAGCTGCTCAGGAAACTGAATGACCAGCGGGATGCACTGCTTGCCATGGAAAAGAAAGCGAAGACGTTCACGGCAGCCATCCAGGAAGACATTGAGAGTGTTCGGCCTGCCTATGATTACAAGGCAACGCAGGATGCGCTTCTTGAGATCGAAGCCAAAATCCGAAAGCTGAAGCATACACTTAACTGCTTCAATTCAACTTACGTAATCCCCGGTTTTGATATGACCATCGACCAGATGCTGATCTATATTCCCCAGCTCACGGCAAGGAAGAAAAAGCTCGACAGTATGCGGAGCAAGCTGCCGAAGGAACGGGTCAGGGAAGTTTTCAACCGGGGCAGCAACATCATCGAATACAGCTACTCCAACTATGATATCCGGCAGACGGAAGATGACTACAACGCCGTTTCGGATGAACTGGCAAGAGCTCAGACCGCACTGGATACGGCGAACGCCACCGTATTTTTCGAGATGGACATCGACTAGGTATACCTTCCGCTGTCAGCCGCAGCTGGAGCAAGTCTATGGACACTCTGGCAATGGTGGGCAGAAAAACCTGGGGAATTGCGACACTGTAAACTTGAATGTTCCTGCAAGAAAACCTGTCAGGTTCAATGTCATAGTCATCGTTCTGCGTTATTTTGACGTTATCTGTCGTGGTTCAGCATTTCTTAATGGGTCGCAAGCCCGGTTAGCAATTCCCCGCAGACGAGGTTCGGTTATAGTCTGCTTCCCTGCCGCAGCCGGAGTATCTCTCGGTACAAAGGCTGAAAAACCTGGAACAGGACATATATTTCTGCAGCGTCTAAAAAACGCACTCCACGTCCAAGTTCTGTATTTAACGTATTTCAGTGGCCGAGTTGCCCTTATCCGTTATTCTTGATTGTTATTGGTATGGGTTCAACGTCAAGGTAGGACGGGTGCCCCCCATCATCTTTATGCGATGTTCCGGGCGGAGGAGGTACGGTTTCATTCCGCCCTTTTGTATTCAGCAGGATTCTGGGCGATTCATTCTGAAAACCGCAAAGTAAAGGATTAGGTAAAGCATGGAGGGAACCTGGAAGCCGTTCAGCCAGCCGGAATACAGACGGCCCTGGCAGATTGGACGATTGCTCAAACAGATCGGTCGAGACATCAAATGGAGCCATCAACGGATCTGGAAAGGGTACTGCGACTATGACCTCTTCAGTATCGACAGCTGGTTTATGAAGCTCATGCCGCACATGCTGAAGGAGTTCAAAGAGTCCCGTCACGGTTCTCCTGTTGCGATTGATTGCCCTTCACAGGCCGTCTTTCTGGACGATGAAGAGCGAAACCAGGACGTTCATGCCGAGTGGGATAAAAAACTGGATCGCATGATCTTTCTCCTCGGAGAGATGGATGAACACACCTGTTCGCAGCAGAACCCCGTTGAGGACGAGTATTTCGCTGTGATCGACAGGCTTTTGAAAGAACCCGAAGTCCATTCAGACGGATCATGCTCCAGGCAATATCCTGACTTGAAAGATTACCCGGAATACCGGGAACTCTATGAGAAGTATCATGCGGTGGAGAAACTGCTGGCTCAGTATCGAATGGACTGTAAACAGGAGTTCTTTGAACTATTCTCGACGTATTTCTATGACCTGTGGGATTGAGGTGCAGATTTCATGAGTACCAGAGGGTCGTTTATCATTCGGAAAAATGATGAAGATAAAGAACTGTATATACCGATGGATGGCCACCCTGAAATTGCTGGGCGGGACTTCGTAAGAATGATAAAGTCGTTGAATTTGGATGCCCTGTACGACCTGCTTGTTGCGGAAGATGACTTGAATAAGGGCGACCTGACTTCAGAGACTTTCAGCGAAGATCCGCATGATTTTTCGCTGCGGATGTGCGTTGATTGTGTTCAAAAAAGGCACTATTACTATTACCGTCAGATGAAGAGTTGGTTTATACAGGACTCTTTGTTTTGCGAGTACGGCTATGTTCTTGATTTGGATGCGAGGAACCTCCTTTTTTACACGGGTTTTCAGAATACACCCCAGGAGGGCAACCGTTACGGAAACGAGAGGAGGGATAATGGCTATTATCCCTGCCACCTGAAAGCGATACTCCCGTTCGATTCTGTTCAGCAGACGGAAACAGCGGTAATCGTAAAGTGGCTGATCAATGTGGCCGAAGAGGACTCTGACGAGATCCGAGTCTTTAATCCGGGCAACGCAAATATGGAAACAGCAGTTCCAGAAAAGCACGGCGTTCGTCAGCTGATTATCGCCAGAAAGGATCTGCAGATGTCCCCCGGCAAGCTGGCTGCCCAGGTCAGCCATGCAAGCATGGCATTCATTGCGGACATGCTTCGGAAAGGCGGCATCGAAGAAGAACTATCACTGGACACCTGCGAAGTGGCATCGTATCACATATATGTTGAGATGTCGCCTGAAATCTACAAGGACTGGCTATATGGCATCTTCACAAAAACGATCTGCGAAGCCCGGAACAAAAGTCATCTTCTGAAAGCGACAACGATGGCTGAGGAGTTGGGTCTGCAAGAAGGTAAAGACTTTTTTCTGATTAAAGATAGCTGTCTCACCGAATTGGAACCGGAGGAATACGATGAAAACGGCGTAGGTCACACACTTACCTGTATTGGTTTCCGCCCTCTCCCTGATGATATTGCACATTCAATCAGCCGGAAGTATCAGCTTTATCGTTAATTGGCTGCTTTGAAACGACACACAACAACGAAAACCAGAAGACTGACGATGAAAGGAAGGAAATTCAATGAGCTGTCATGATATTGGACGCGGTCTGGCTTCTGTGGCGAATGTGGTCATCAATCTGTACGAGGGCAATCAAATCAGTAAGGACGCTGCTATTCGGCTCATTCATGCTTGCAGGAAAGGCGTCCACTGGTGCGATGGCAATGAGGGCGAGGCCACGGAACCCGTTATACAAGCCGGATACTGCGGGCTGTGCTTTGAGAAAAAGGAGAACTTGTCCAGCGTATATGATAACGATATTGGGTATCCTGGGTCATATCACGTTTTCGATGATTATGATGATATTGCCGCGAATGACATCCTATGCCCTGAGTGCAAGAGACGTGTGGTGGAGGATTATAGGTCCAAGGCGTAACCGATACAAGGCATAGGTCATTTGCAAGCTGGCCGCCATTATGCTAAACTATGGATGTTCAATGATGCTGTAACGCGAGGTGTTGTTTTGAGAAACTATGAGTTTTCTCTCCGTAAGGAGGTTTTGATGGAGGTCGGAGCATCCTCTTGGGAGATCTGTTTCGTTACAGTGAAGAGAACAAGATCGAGAATGACGCCGACCCGGTGAACATTCTATATGATTTAATCTGGAATACAAAACAAGATATTATTCTCTCACACTGAGGAGAAATTGGAGCAGATTGAAGGTCAGTTCTGTTTTGCTCGCAAATTACTTTCTGGCATCGAAATGGCAAAGGCAAAAGGGATTACGTAATGGGCGAACTAATATCGGTTGAAGTTCACGCCGTGAACCAGACCGTTGAGTATGAATAGAAATGGGCAAAAAACGTTCATGGTAAAGCATCGCCCAAAGCCTTTCTGCTTGCCGGGCAACTCCGGATCAGGAATAACCATACTATCCTCTTTGATGCTACCTGGCCTCGAAAATAATGCAATGTTCATCAACGGTAACGATTACCGAAGGTAGCTACAGTTCCTATTTATCTGCTATTACAATTTGCAAAGGAAATCCAGCAGGAGGCAATGCTAATGAAGGGACATCCTACTGAAGAACTCGGCGTGTTCAACAAGTTGAAGGAGATATCCGCAGTCATTCAGCCCGGAGACATCTGCGGTGATGACACGGAGAAGGCCGACAGAGTAATCCGTGCTCTTACCATTCGATCCTTCACCACATAATCAACGCCCGACTCGGTTTCCAAAACTGAACCGGCGTTCAATTCATTTCTTCTTCCTGACGGAAAGCACATCAAAATCTCAGTCTGGACGACTATTGATACTCCACGCGGAACGGGGCTTTGTTTTTTTACACCGGGCAGAATCTTCCGCCTCAAATCAGAAAAGCGAATAGAGAAAACCGCAGGGACGGGTTCGCGGTCTTCTGGACTACGATCCCGTCCCTCTCTATGCGTTCATTGAATCGGCCTTTTCTGCCTGTGATTCAGAGGCGAGAATGGACACCTGGTTCCGATGCACTGGTTGTTTTTCGACGAGTGCCTACATATGATCTCCGGCTTTTCCATCTCAATCCCGAA
>JAEEGL016464093.1_pt1 | contig 21772 bp, 18 predicted proteins | sample 9134231 | NCBI WGS metagenome assembly JAEEGL01 (sample SAMN16246548, study PRJNA631951) | gut metagenome | biome: gut microbiome; feature: rumen; material: fiber-attached | host: Bos | place: Iran: Karaj | collected 2018-10
GGCATGAGGCCGCCCGGTTTTCTGTTGCCCGTATTCGTCCTTCCCTACATCGGAACATACTGCAGGGCGATCAGGGTCACCGCACCGAAGATCATCCAGATCCGCATGGTCTTCTTTCCGCTCAGAAAACTGACCGTCCAAAGAAGACAGCCCATAAAGAGGACACAGACCAGCCAGGTGCTCTGGAGGCGCAGGGGCGTGAAGCCGAAGCGGGAAATATAAAGGCCCAGCTTGGAAAAGGCGATCGCGGCAAAGATCATGCTTTCGGTGAGCAGCGCCAGTACGCCGGCCGTAAACAGCGGCTTCCGGGCATCTTCTTCCTTCGTCATGCGGGTCGTCAGCCAGAGCACGGCAAAATTGACCGCCATGACCTTGCAGAGTTCAAAGAAGCCCTCCCGCGCGTACTGCGAGGCGGAAAAGCCCTCGGGAAGCCGTCCCGCGAAGGCTCCGAAGAGGTAGGATCCCTGTACCGCGAAGAACGCGATATAGAGGACCGAGAACAGGCAGATGACGACCGTCCAGAACGTGCCCGGAACGCGCCGGATCCCGTCCAGCACCCTCAGCGCCCAGTTTCTGCGTCCGTCCGGCACCGCGCGCGGCGTCCGGGCCGTGCCCCCGATCAGACCGTAGAGATAGGCGCCGACCGGCAGGCTGAGAATAAGCCACATGAAGCGTTCCAGGAACCATTCCAGATCCAGTTGTTCCAGGAATTCCCGGATCCCGCGTCCGAAACCGCTGTCTGCCCGGAGCAGCAGGACGAAGGCCATGATAAAGAGGACCACGGCCGCGATCACGGCCAGAACGACCAGCCAGACCTCTCCCGCTTTCCGTTTTGCCTTTCTTTCTCCGTTTCCGCGGATCCCGGCAATGATCGTCCGGATCCGCAGCACGAAATAGCGGAAAGGGAAAATGCAGAAGCCGTCCAGCGCGTCGACCGGCAGGAAGCGGCTGCTGTCATGATCGAGCAGCATATCGCTGCGCGAGAGCACCCACCAGATCAGGAAAACGTGGGTGAAGAAAAAGACCTGGTACGGCTCCCAGACCTCGCCGATCCCGAAGGAGCAGCTGACCGCGCAGAGCAGAAATACTCCCAGCCAGACAAAGCTTTCCCAGCGGATCTTTTTCCCGCGGTTCACCAGTTCCGTGATCACAAGGAGCAGCCCCGCGACGATCATGATCCGCCAGCCGGGGCCGTCAGGCCCCCAGTCGTTTACCAGCACCTTCGCATACACATAGGCCGCGATAAAACTCAGGAGCGCGGCAATCACCTCGAAACCGGTCACGGTGAAACGCTTCCGGGCCGGCATCCCGGCTGCGTACGCGGCAGCCGCCTGTTCCGAAGGCTGCGGAGCCGGCTCTGCGGCTGCGTATCCTTCTGTCGTGTTTTTATCGAAGTCTTCCATCACTCCTCATCCTCCGTGAATTCCAGAATATCGCCGGGCTGGCAGTTTAACACGCGGCAGAGCGCCGAAAGCGTTGAAAAGCGGACGGCTTTCGCCTTTCCTGTCTTGAGGACCGACAGATTGGCCGGGGTGATCCCGATTCGGTCGGCCAGCTCTCCGGCAGGGATCTTCCGGCGGGCCATCATGACGTCCAGATTTACCCGAATGCCCATATATGCCCTCCTCAGACCGTCAGGTCCAGCTCCGACTTCATCTCTTCCGCCTTCTGCAGGATGTTCTTCACGATGCGCACGATCAGCATCATGAAGGCTCCGGCCGCCGCGAGCAGGAAGAAGGGGAAATAGTAGAAGCCGCTGGCGAGAAAGACCGCCGCCGCGCCGGCGCAGCACCAACTGACGATGCGAAGCGCGCGGACGTTTTCCGCCACATAAACGCTGCCCACCGAAAGATTCGCGAGCAGCTGCCACATGTACCAGAGGAAGACCCAGCCGAAAACGCTCGCGGCGTAGAGCGTGACCGTCATGTGGACCGTGAAGCGCTCCAGGGACCGCAGTTCCAGATACCAGGGCACCAGCCGGAAAGCGAATATATCCAGCCCGAGCAGCGCCAGCGCAAAGAGCAGCAGAAAGACCTGCGTCAGCTGGATGCTTTTATTTTTCGTCCATTCCATCGGTTCATTCCTCCCAGAGGACCTTCATGAGTGTTTCCGGATCCATGTCCGCCAGTCCTTCCGGATCGGGCAGAACGGCCGGATCGAAACGAAAGCAGGCGACAGGGTCGAGGTACCCGATCGGTTTCGATGAGTCCGGATACTTCTCCGTCCACTCCGGACAATACTCCCGCATCAGTCTTTCCGCGGCCGCCGAGGCCTGGCTCTCCGTTCCGTCCGCCAGAAGCGTCCCGCAGAGCCGGACGCCGGGCGGCGAGGAATGGACGAACAGGACGCTTCCGTCCTCACATTTCCCGAGCGAGAGCCAGACGTGGCCCTTCATGCTGACCACATCGCCGGGGAGGAACCGTCCGTCCGTGACGAGGCTTCCCAGCCCCCTTTCCGCAAAAGAGGCGGCCATGTTCGTGGACAGGATCACGTAGCCGGGCCGGCCGTTCTCCGTTTCCAGCGTATTGTAGACTGCCCAGCCGAGGAAGCCCGTGCAGTCCAGTCCGTCGTGGATGCGGTAATCGTAGAGCTTGTAGTTGTAGGAAGCGTCGGCCGTCTCCGCGAAGGCTTCCCAGGCGGGCGCCAGGCCGAGCGAGACCGCTTCCTCTCCCGCTCCATCGTCGGCTTCGTTCCAGCCGCCGCTCCAGACGTACATGACCCTGCCGACCGGCAGCAGGGCCGTTCGCAGGAACTTTCCGAGCGTAGGTCCCCCCTCCGCGGCCGCGGAGGGCTCCGTTTCCGCCTTCTCCGCAGAAAACACTGCCGAAGCAGCCGTCTCCTCCGGCGAAGCGGAAACCTTTTCCGTCATTTTCGCTTCAGAACTCATCGTCTCCTCCTGCCGGCTCTCCGCCGGTTCAGTTTCTATCGTCTCTGCCGGATCGGTCGCTTCCGGAAGCGTTTCCGGGCCGGGCAGGCGGGCGCAGGCGCCCAGAAGAAGGAAGGCGCAGACGATGCCCGTTCCGGCTCTGAGCCGTTTCACGATATCAGAAAGCTTCATGAGCAGCCCTCTCCTTTCCCTTCTTCGCCCCCACTATACAGACGTCTTCTCCGTTTGTCAACAAGAAATTATCGTTTTTCGATATTTTTCTTCCGTTTTTCGAGATTTCGTTTCAAATCGGCCGTCAGGCAGGCCGGGCAGGATAAAAAACCGGGGCGGGATCCCTGCGGACCCGTCCCGGTTCGTGCGGTTTCGTGGTTTTTACAGTTTCAGCAGCATCGTCGCGATGCGGAAATACACAAGCAGAGAGACCGCGTCGACGATGGTCGTGATGAACGGGGAAGCCATGACCGCCGGGTCGAAGCCGAGCCGTTTGGCGATCATCGGGAGCGTACAGCCGATCACCTTCGCGACCAGCACGGTCGCCGCGAGCGCCAGACACACGACCAGAGCCACGACCGGCGTTACAGCCGGGTTGTTCAGCAGCATGTGGTCGACCAGCATGATCTTGCCGAAACAGGCTGCCCCCAGGATCACGCCGCACATGGCGGCCGTCCTGACTTCCTTCCAGATGACCGTCGCCAGATCTCTGAAATCCAGTTCGCCAAGCGAGAGCGCCCGGATGATGGTGACGGAGGACTGCGAACCTGAGTTGCCGCCCGTATCCATCAGCATCGGGATAAAGGCGGTGAGGACCACCTGCGCCGCCAGCGCGTTTTCGAAATGGCCGATGATCATGCCCGTGAAGGTCGCGGAGACCATGAGGAGCAGCAGCCAGGGGATGCGGTGCTTGAACAGATCGAACGGGGTCGAGCGGAGGTATGTCTTGTCCGAAGGCGTCATGCCGCCCATGATCTCGATATCTTCCGTGGCCTCGTCTTCCAGAACGTCCATGGCGTCGTCGAACGTCACGATACCGACCATGCGGCCGCCTTTATCGACTACGGGCAGGGCCAGGAAATTGTACTTGGACAGCATGTGGGCCACTTCTTCCTGGTCGGTCATGGTGTCCACGGTGATCACGTTCCGCTCCATGATCTCCTCGATGAGGGTGTCATCGTCCTGCGCCAGCAGAAGGTCCTTGACCGTGACCAGGCCCTGCAGCAGCCGGTCTTTCGTCACGTAGCAGGTGTAGATCGTTTCCTTATCGACGCCTGTGCGGCGGATCCGCAGGATCGCTTCGCCCACGGTCATCTGCGGCCGCAGGGAAATGTACTCGGTCGTCATGATGGAGCCCGCGGAATTCTCCGGATACTGCAGGATCTCATTGATCTCCCGCCGCATCTCCGGAGCCGCCGCGGCGAGGATCCGCTTGACCACGTTGGCGGGCATCTCCTCGATCAGATCGACCGCGTCATCCACGTAGATCTCGTCAAGCACTTCCTTCAGCTCGGAATCCGAAAAGCCCTTGATGAGCAGCTGCTGGAGCTCCGGATCCATTTCCACGAAGGTCTCCGCCGCCTGCTCTTTCGGAAGCAGACGAAACAGAAGGGGAAGCTTTTCCTCTTCTATCTCTTCCAGTATGCCGGCCACGTCGGCCGGGTTCATCGTTACCAGAACGTCCCGGATGGAACGATACTTCTTCTCATCCAGCAGCACCTGCATGGTGTCTGCCAGAGAAAAACTGCCGCGCTCTGCCATAACTCCCTCCTTGATCAAGATGATGAAAGCGAAATGGCAGGCCGAAGTGCCGTCAGGAGCGTACAGAAGACGCCTGCCGACTGGGGTCCGTACTTCGGCCTGGGTTGCCGCCTGCGTCCATGATGCTCCTCCTTCTTTACGGTCTTTCCCCGCGGCTTCCCGCGGAGGTCCTGTTTATCATAGTCCCTGAAAGGGCATTTGTCAAACGAAAAAGTCCGTTATCCTCTCCCGATGAGCTCGGTCCTGCCGCGTCCGCCGGTCTGGTTCTGTTCCCGGTATTTGAGCGGAGTCAGCCCCATCTCCCGCCGGAAGGATTCGATGTAATAGCTGGCTCCGCAAAAGCCGGTCTCGTAGGCGATCTCGCTGACCGAGCGGTCCGTCCCGCCGAGAAGCTCGATGCTCCGCGAAATGCGCAGCGCCCGCAGATACGCGAAAATAGTCTCTCCCGTCACCTGTTTGAAAAGGCGGCAGCATTCGCTCTCGCTGAAGCCGACCCGTTTCGCCACGTCGGCCAGCCGGACCGGCGAGGCGTAGTGTTCGCCCAGGTAAGCCATCACCTGACGGGCCAGATCGTTGCTCCGGTCGGAAAAAGCCGGCAGGTCCTCCCGCCGGTGCTCCAGAAGGGAGAGCCATATCAGGTTGATGGCCGCCGCGATCCGCACCTCGTATCCGTATGCCGCCTCATCATATAGGCGGGCGACCTCCTCCAGCCGGTCAAGGATCTCCTTCTGCCAGCCTTCTTCCCGCCGGAGCACGCTCATTTCCAGCGCGGAACGCGAAACGTAGGGCTGGACGTATTTCTGTTCCTGGACGCTCCCGGAAAAGAAGCCCAAAAGACGCGGATGGAAATCGAGGCAGAGATAGCTGCTCTCCGGGTCCCCGACCGGCCGGGCGGTGTGCAGGCGTTCGCTGTTGATGAAGATCCCCTCGCCCTCCTGCAGCCGGTATTCTCCGCCGCCGACCCGGAAGGCGATCTCCCCGCGGGTGACCAGAGAGAACTGGATCTCCTCGTGCCAGTGCCAGTTGATATAGCCGAGCAGGCAGTCGCTCATCACGTAGTGATAGACAGCCACCGGGAAAGCAAACGTCCCGTGCTGCTTGACTTCCCGCCGATTTTCGTTCACGTCGATACGGATCATGGCAACATCTCAATTCTGTTATATTTTTCCCCGCCATTATGATATATTTCCCGGAGCAAATCAAGTACGATCTGAAGCAGAAACCACAGTTTTTTCATTATGCGGGCCCCTGCCCGCCGCTCGGAGGTAAAAACCATGAAATACGGACGCGTCTACAATTTCTCTGCCGGCCCCGCCATGATGCCGGAACCCGTTCTGGAGGAGATCCAGGCCGAAGTCCTGAACTGCCAGGGCAGCGGCATGAGCGTGATGGAGATGAGCCACCGTTCCAAGACCTTCACCCGCATCTACGACGAAGCGGTGGCGGATCTGCGGAAACTGATGAACATCCCCGACAATTACAAAGTACTCTTTGTGCAGGGCGGCGGTACCCTGCAGTTCGCCATGGTGCCCATGAACCTCATGAAGAACGGCGTGGCCGCCTTCGTCGAGACCGGCACCTGGTCTAAAAAAGCCATCGAGGAAGCCCGCAAATACGGCAAAGCCGTCGTGGTCGCCTCTTCAAAAGACCGCAACTACAGCTACGTCCCGGACTGCTCCGATCTGGATATCCCGGAAGACGCCGACTACGTCTACATCTGTGAGAACGAGACCATCCACGGCAACACCACCTTTACGCTTCCGAACACCAAGGGCAAGATCCTGGTATCCGACCAATCCTCCATGTTCCTCTCCCGCCCTGTGAACGTGGCCGATTACGGCCTTATCTGGGCCGGCGTGCAGAAGAACGTGGGCCCCGCCGGCATGGCCATCGTGATCATCCGCGAAGATCTGCTTCGCGACGATCTGCCTTCGTTCGTCCCGACTTACATGAACTACAAGATCCACGCGGACAATGATTCCATGTACAACACGCCCAACTGCTGGTCCATCTACTGCTGCGACAAAGTCTTCAAATACCTGCTCTCGCTGGGCGGTGTGGAAGAAATGGCCCGCCGGAACGAGGAAAAGGCGAAGATCCTCTACGATTTCCTGGATCAGAGCAAATTCTTCCGCAGCACCGTGGACAGGAAGGACCGCTCCCTCATGAACGTCCCGTTCGTGACGCCTTCCGCCGAGGAAGACGCCAAGGTCGTGAAGGCCACGCTGGCCGCCGGCTTCGACAACCTGAAGGGCCACCGCAGCGTCGGCGGGCTCCGGGCATCCATCTTCAACGCCATGCCGAAGGAAGGCGTGGAGGCGCTGGTAGCATTTCTGAAGGAATACGAGGAAAACCTCGGCAAATAATCACGATCGGGCTCTGCCCGGGGAGGATGTTATGAGTATCCGCATTCTGGTAACCGACAGTATCAACGACTCTTCCCGCGACCGCCTGCTGGCGGACGGCTATGAGATCGTCAAGCATCACTATGAACCCGAAGAACTCGGGGCCGCCCTCCGGGAATACGACGCCGTGGTCGTCCGTTCCGCCACCAAGATCCGCAAGCACCAGATCGACGAGGCGAAGGGCAGCCGCCTGAAGCTGATCCTTCGCGCCGGCGTCGGCGTGGACAATATCGACGTGGCAGAAGCCGAAGCGGCCGGCATCATGGTCCGGAACACGCCTCTCTCCGCCTCCAACGCGGTGGCCGAGCTGACCGTCGGCATGCTTTTCGCCTGCGCCAGAAAGATCGTGCTCGCGGGCACGCAGATGAAGGAGGAGCGCTGGGAAAAGAAAGCGCTCGGCGACGGTTTTGAACTGATGGGCAAGACCCTCGGCGTGATCGGCTACGGCCGCATCGGCCAGCTGGTCGGCAGGAAGGCCCAGGCCCTCGGCATGAACGTGCTCTCCTCCGTCCACCGTCACAAGCCGGAAGGCTGCGAGTGCGAGACCATGCATTTCGTCCCGATGGAGGAGCTTTACCGCCGCTCCGATGCGATCGCGCTCTGCACGCCCGGCGTCGGCTACACCCTCATCAACCGCGAAACGCTCGCGCAGATGAAGGACGGCGTGGTGATCGTCAACACCTCCCGCGGCGCCAACGTGGATGAGGAAGCCCTGCTGGAAGCGCTTGAATCCGGCAAAGTCTCCTTCGCCGCTCTGGACGTCTGGCTGAGTGAGAAGGAGCCCAACTGGGCCCTGGCGAAGCATCCGCACGTCGTCCCCACGCCTCATCTGGGCGCGAGCACCGAGGAAGCCCAGAAAAAGATCGGCGCCGAGATCGTTTCCGTGATCGAAGAAACACTTCCCATCGCCTGAAAGGAGCTTTCTGTGAACGCAAGTTTTTCCGGGACCGGCTTTTATCCGGCCGATATCCTGCTTCCGAAGACCGATATGACCAAATGGTCGGTCGTCGCCTGCGACCAGTTCACCTCCGAGCCCGAATACTGGCGATCTGTCGACCGCACGGTCGGAAACGCCCCGTCGGCGCTCCGGCTGATCCTGCCCGAGGCCCATCTGGCCGACCCCGACGTGGAGGAGCAGATCCGTGCCATCAACCGCTCGATGGAGGATTATCTCCGCAGCGATCTTTTTACCGAATATCCGGACGCCCTCTTCTATATCGAACGGACCCAGTCCGACGGCCGCATCCGCAAGGGACTCATCGGCATGGTCGATCTGGAAGCCTACGATTTTACGCCCGGAAGCGGCGCCCTTATCCGCGCGACCGAAGGGACCGTGCTGGAGCGCATCCCCCCGCGCGTGCGCGTGCGGAAGGATGCCCCGCTGGAGCTGCCCCACATCATGCTGCTGATCGACGATCCCGAACGGACCGTCATCGAACCGCTCGGACGTGAGGTCTCTTCCCTGCGGCAGGTCTACGATTTCGACCTGATGGAAGGCGGCGGACATCTGAACGGCTGGCTGGTCGGGAGTGACCGGCAGGACGCGGTCGCTTCCGCCCTCAGGGCTCTGGCCGATCCCGCGCTTCAGGAAGCCAAGTACGGACTTTCCGGCATCGCCCCGATGCTTTTTGCGGTCGGCGACGGAAACCACTCTCTCGCTACCGCCAAGCGCTGCTACGAGATGCAGAAAGCCGCCCTTCCCGAAGAAGAATGGGCCGCTCTCCCCGCCCGCTACGCGCTGGTGGAAGTGGTCAACAACCACGATACCGCTCTGGACTTCGAGCCGATCCACCGGGTTCTCTTCGGCGCCGATACGGATGCTCTCCGCCGGGAATTTGCCGAAGCCTTCCCCGGCGCGCGCTTCACCGCAGAGGAGCTCCCTCTCTCCAACAGCACGGACGGACAGGTGATCCGCTTCCTCTGCGGAACGCATCGCGAGACCTGGGTGATCCCTCATCCGGAAAAGCAGCTGGCCGTCGGCACGCTGCAGGGCTTCCTGGACGGATTCCGGAAGGAATATCACTGCGAGATCGACTACATCCACGATGACGACGTGGTCGCCCGGCTGGCCTCCGAAGAGGGCAACTGCGGCTTCATGCTCCCCGCCATGCGCAAGGACGAGCTCTTTAAGACCGTCATGGCCGACGGAGTGCTCCCCCGCAAGACCTTCTCCATGGGGCACGCCAGAGACAAGCGGTACTATACCGAAGCCAGAAAGATCCGGTAAAACCGGTCTTACTCTGAAAAAGCAAAGCAGGCCGGGGAATCATCCCCGGCCTGCTTTTTTCGCTTATCGCTTATCGTTTATCCGATCAGCCTTCAGCCGATTCTTTCCTGCGCCGGATGCCCACATAGACCATCACGGCCATCGCAGCGACAGCAGCCGTCAGAGCGATGATCGAAATCAGCAGATCGGCATGCTCGCCCGTAGGCGGAACGATCGAATTCGTGACCACGAAGCCTTCGATCTTGCAGGTATAGCCTTCGACCTCGTCTTCGGTGATCGTGTATTCGATCTCCTCGCCGGCCGCATACTTGGGAGCGCTGTAGCGCCAGATCCATTCATTGTCGGCATTCATTTCGAACTGCGCGACCTCGGTTCCGTCCGCATACAGACGGACCGTAACGCTCGAGGGTCTCTTCCCCTCCTTGTTCTCATCGTCGTCCCAGATCTTCGAGCCTTCCAGCTGGATCTCTTCCGGCTCATGGGTATTGATGATCACGAAGCCGATCGTGCCTTCATCGGCCTCCTCGTCGTCTTCGATCTCAGGCTCTTCATACTTATCCACGGCATCTTCGGTGACCGAATATTGGATCTCATTGCCGTTCGCGTCGAACTTCGGAGCGCTGAACCAATACTCCCATTCATCCTCCGCGGTCACATCGCCCGAATCCACTTCGGTCTCGCCCGCGAACAGATGGACCGTGACACTGTCCGGACGAATACCGTCCTGATCGTCCCCATCGTCCCAGACCTTCTTAACACTGATCTCGACTTCCGGCACATGGGTGTTCGTGACAGTATAGCCGTCTTTCGCGGAACCCTCGAACTCGGAGGTATAGCCATCGACATCCACTTCTTCCTTCAGGGAATACTCGATAGGAATGAAGTCTGTGCCGTCCTCGTTCAGTTTGCTGTCGGGCAGATGTCCGGCAGGTGTGACCGTGTCATGGCTGAAAACGCCTTTCCAGTCATCGTTTGCGGTCACGACGAGCGACCATTCATGCTCTCCGTCCGTCAGGATCAGAGTGACCTCGGAGGGACGGATCTCATCATAGTCATCGAAGTCGTTCCACACCTTTTCGACCTGGATCTCAGCGCACTTGATGTAGCTGACCTGAGGAACGTCTTCAAAGGTATAAGTGCCGTCTTTCGTGCCGTCGGTGGATTTATACTCCAGCACGGCGGATTCGTTGGTTTCGTAAAAACCGGTCTCGGCGTCTTCTCTGAGGATCACCTGATAAGAGAGCGTGATCGGATTGGTGTTCTCGATCGGAACGTTGATGGTCCAGGTGATGGTCTTGTTGGAGGTGTCGTATTCGACAACGTACGGATAAACTTCATCAACGGCAGTGCCGAAGTTCCACTTGCTGTCACTGTAGGTACACGCCAGATCGGACCCGCCCAGAGTCATGGCAAACGTCTCATCCGGGCCGCCCCCGAAATCCAGCACGAAGTCTTCGCCGATCACGTCGGTAACGGTTCCTTGGGAGACCATGTAGCGGATGTCATTATCGATATTCTCAAACAGAGCTTCGACTTGATTGGAATTCTTGATATCTGCACCGTACTCGCTGTTTTTCTGCAGCCAATCGATAAACGAAGGACGGATAGTACTGAGCGAGGAATCATTGCTGCCGCCCGAATAGGTCAACACCGCGCAGTGATACTTCTTTCCCGCATCAGCCCATGCGTGTCCTGCCTTGTACATGCCTTTCTGAAGACCATCAGCATGATACAGGTAGTAGTACGGGTTGATTGAGTCATCCGTGACCGTATCAGCGCCGATTACCGAGGTGGTGTCAAAAGTGTACGTAGCAGTTTCGCCCTCCCCGGATTTAATTACCTTGAACGGGTTTGCCTGCAGATACTTCATACCAGCCCAGGCATCATCGGGAATGAATTCGAAATAGTACTGGTAGTCTGCCCTACTTCCGTAAACAGCCGTGCTGGAACCAAACAGTTCAGCACCATTCTCGACTTTGTGTTTGATGGCAGTTCCGGTAGGAGTCCCCTTGCCATCCGCATACAGGCACGGAGAATCCCACTCACTCGTTCCGGTCAGTTCATCACTTTTACAGTCAAACAACTCCTGATACGTCATGAAGACGAAAATGTTACTGGAATTCTCCGGATCCAAAACGTCTATGGGTGTATCAACGATATACTTGATATACCCGCTCTTCTGATTCAGAGTTGCCTTTCCGCTGCTGTCAATTGTCTGAGACGTTCCTCCTTTGGCAGTATAGAACTGCGAGTAGATGCACATCGGTTCATGATCCTTATCATTCCAAATGTACGTCTTACCATCCGTCAGCAGAATCATATATTTGTTCTCATCAGGAACGTCTTCATCTGCTTTCAGCCATTCATTCGCAATGTCGATACCGCCGTGCGTGTTGCTTCCGTTGCCAAAAGCTGCTTTGATGGCATTTTTAATCGCCTGTGAATCAGTAGTACCCAGCTTCCTGCTGAAATATCCCGTAATATCCAACGCGTCTGTAATATGCTGCTTAACGTCGTCGCTATAGACGGTCAATCCGCTGTAAGCGTGGTTAGACAGGTAGTCGAGCGCGTCGTGCGCACGTCCGCGGAAAAGGACTACGCCCACCTTCAATTCCACGTTCGGATTGTTTGCAATTATGCTGTTGAACAGAGACGTGGCGCTTTCGATGAACACCTCGCCGTTTTCCGCAGACGTAGAGCTGTCCACCGCAAAGACGATATCGATCTTGTTCTGATACTCTGCCGACGGCAGGGACAGGGTCACTTTGGTCTTTCTGTCCGGGCAGGCCAGTTCCGTCGGGTCAGCCGTCTTGGAGCCCTGGACGTCAAATGCGGGCGTCTCCGCCTCGGTAGTCCCGCCTTCAGCCGGCGCTTCCGCCGCCGCAGCCAGACACTGGAGCAGCAGCACAGCACTCAGGATGAGGGCAAACACAGCCTTGAGTCCTCTGAGTTTTTTATTCATCTCTTCCTCCTTAGGTGGTGAAAGCACTCCTGACACTGCCGGTCATTACAAGAAACCCACAGTACAGGTATTGTACAGCACTATTTTACCGGCTTTCGGGGAATTGTCAGGGTTTTCTCTCTTGATTTTGAGCCCGTACGTCTGTTGTTTTTCAAAAAGTACGGGGCTGCGCGGAGATCCGCCGCGCAGCCCCGTGATTCCGGCAGAACCAATGGGTTTTCACCATGACAGTTCTCCCTGATCCAGCCAGTTCGTTCCCCTCTATTCCACCTGATCGTCCGCGTGCTCCGCCAGCCACTCATGGGCCGCCGCGCAGACGCTCCGCAGGCAGTCTTCCTCAAACGGAGACTCCAGTCCGGCGTTTTTCAGCAGGGTGGTAAAGGTCTCGCTGCCGCCCTGCACGGTATAGGCCATGTATTTTTCCCATGCCTTCGTCCGGTCTTCCCCGATCATTCTCCAGAACATCAGCGAGACCGTCTGGGCCAGGCAGTAATCGATGTAGTAGAACGGGCTTTCGTAAATGTGCATCTGACGCTGCCAGCCTTCGCCCTCGCTGTAAAAAGGGATCTCCCCGTCCAGCTTCATCCAGGGCATATAGATGCCGAGCAGCTCTTTCCAGACCGCGTGGCGCTCCGCCGGCGTCATCTCCGGTTTTTCATACACGATGTGCTGGAAATGGTCCACCATGGTCCCATACGGGATGAAACGGATCGCCCCGGCCAGATGGCTCAGGCGGAATTTGGCGGCGTCTTTTCCGAAGAAGACTTCCGCGAAAGCTTCGCCGAAGAATTCCATCGACATCGAGTGGACTTCGCAGGCCTCCATGCCCGGCCAGACCGTGCCATAGGGCACCCTGTCGAGGTTCATATAGCAGGCAAAGGCGTGGCCGGCCTCGTGGGTCACCACCTCCACGTCATCCTGCGTCCCGTTGAAGTTCGCGAAAATGAAAGGCATCCGGAAGGCTCCCAGATCGGTGCAGTAGCCGCCGCCGGCTTTGCCTTCCTTGGATTCCACGTCCATCAGGTCATTGTCCAGCATGGCGCGGAAGAAGGCGCTCGTTTCCGGGGAGAGAGAATCATAAAACTCCCGGCCGTGCTCCAGGATCTCCCGGCTCGTCCCGACGGGCTTCGGATTGCCGCTGCGGAATTCCAGCGCGGCGTCCGCAAAGCTTAAGGGGTACGAAACGCCCAGACGCTTCGCCTGCCGCCGCATCAGTTCATCCGCCACCGGCACCAGATATTTCACCACCGCCGCCCGGAAGCGCTCCACGTCCTCTTTGGTGTAGCAGTTGCGGGTCATGCGGTAATAGCCGAGCGTAGTATAGCCCTCATAGCCCAGCTTCTTCCCCATGGTATCGCGCAGCTTCACCAGCTCGTCATAGATCCGGTCGAGTTCCGCCTGATGCTCCTTATACCAGCTCCCTTCGGCTTTCCAGGCAGCCAGCCGGCGCGTATCGTCCGGATCCACCTTGAAAATGCCCATCTGCGGGATCGTATACTCTTTTCCTTCGAAGGAAACGCGGGCGTTCGCCAGCAGCTTCGAATAGGTCTGCGTCAGTTCGTTTTCCTGCTGCATCTCCGGGATGATATCCGGCGAGAAGGTCCTGCGGGCGATCTCCGCGTTCAGGAAGATCAGGCTGCCGTATTTCTTTTCCAGTTCCGGCCGGAAGGGCGTCTCCAGCAGGGCTGCCGTGAACGCCTGCTCATACTCTTCCAGTTCCGGCAGAAATCCGTTCCAGAACGTATCCTCCGCGTCGTAGAACTCATCCCGCGTGTCGATGGTATGGCGGACGCTGGCCAGGCTGACCTGCCCGCTCACCTCCCGTTCCGAGGCGTCATGCTCCAGGAAGACCTTCTCGGCCGCCTCAAAACTGTCGGCATTCTTAAGGGCTTCCGTCAGCGCCTTCAGTTTCGCTTTCAGGGCCTCCCCGTCCGGCCTGACATACTTCATTTCAGAAAATTTCATCCCATTTATTCCTCCGTTTTTTCCGTGATGATGCGAAAGACCCATGCACCGCGCGGTCCGAGTGTGCGCACAAGGCGCCCGTCCATGAGTCTGATCTTCTTTTGTCCGACGTTGTAGCCGTTTTCGTCGCTTTCCACAAGCTGCAGCACTTCCCGTTCCTCTTCTCCCCGCACCGGGGTGAGATCGAGGGAGAGTTCCCGCTGCTCCGCTCCCTGGTGGATGACCGTCACGACTGCTTCCTCCCCGAGGAAGCGGGCGTAGGCGACGAGGCCCTGCTCCGCTGCCAGCGGAAGGAGAGACCCCCGGCGCAGGCAGGCGAACTTCTTCCGCAGCGCCACCGCGTTGCCGTAGAAATCGGTCAGGCCAAAGTCCGGCGCGTCCCAGGGGAAGGGCCGGCGGTTGTCCGGATCGGTGAAGCCGCAAAGCCCCGCCTCATCCCCGTAGTAGAGGCCCGGCGAGCCCGGCCAGGTCATCTGCAGGATGACTGCCGCCCGCATCAGGGGCAGGGAGACGCCCGCTCCGGCCGCTTCCGGTCCCAGATCCCTCAGCCTGCCGACCCGGTGATTGGTCCGGGTCAGAAAGCGGGAATGATCGTGATTGTCCAGCTGGTTTAAGGCCGCTTCCAGCGCGTGCCGGGGGAACCTCGCCATGGCTTCCGCCTGCCAGCCGAAGAAAGCCTCCCCGTTTCCTTCCAGTTCCGGCCGGTACATGTCGCTGTGCTTTTCCATGCCGGTCAGGAAGAACGAGACCGGATCCATGAAGGCATCGTAGTTCATGACCGTATCCCACTCCCGGCCGCTTAACCAGGCGGAGGGATCCCCGTAATGCTCCGCGAGCAGCAGGGCATCGGGCCTTGCCGCCCGGACCTGCCGGCGGAAAAACTGCCAGAACCGGTGATTGTCTTCCTCGGAGTGCGTCACGTCCGCGGCCACGTCCAGCCGCCAGCCGTCCGCATGATAGGGGGCGGAAAGCCACTTCCTCCCGATGCCGGCCAGTTCCTGCCGGAGCGCCTCCGAGCCCTCGACGTTCAGTTTCGGCAGGGATCCGTAGCCCCACCATCCTTCGTATTCATTCTCCCCTTTAAAGGTAAAATACCCTCTGTAGCAGCTCTCCTTGTCCCACTTTGCCCCGGCATTCCGGGATTTTCCTTTATAGATCTCTCCACTGTCCATCCACCGGTTCAGGGAGCCGCAGTGATTGAACACTCCGTCCAGCACCACCCGCATGCCTCTTTTGTGAGCTTCGCGGATAAGCTCCGCGAGCACCTCGTCCGAGGCGGTCAGATTCTCCGGATCGGACGTCCGGCTCCGGTAGCGGTCCGACAGATAGATCGCGTCCTTGTCTTCCTTCTCCGGCACCGGCCGCTCCTCCGGGAGCAGCTTACCTTCCTCCCGGACGATCCGACCCAGATGAGGATCGACGTGCCAGTAGTCCTGCGTATCGTATTTGTGGTTGCTCGGAGAAACAAAGACGGGATTGAGGTACAGGACCTCCACGCCCAGATTCTCCAGATATTCCAGTTTTTCGAGGATCCCCCGCAGATCACCGCCGTAATAGCGGTGGATATCCGGCTCCTCCACAGGGCTGTCCCAGTCCGCATGCTCTGCGGTCAGACCGTGGGAAAAAGCCAGTTCCCCGCTCAGCGGATCGTTCGACGAATCTCCGTTCCGGAATCGTTCCGGGAAGATCTGGTACCAGACGGCGCCGCGCGCCCAGGCAGGCACGCCGCTTTCCTTCCGGTATTCCATGGGAACGACCCGGGCCGGAACCGTCTGCAGCCCGTTCCTCCCGTAAAAAGCCCTCTCTTCTCCCGTTTCCAGCCTGAACCAGTACCGGACGGGACCTTCCGTTTCCGGCAGCGCGGCCGTATAGACCCGGAAGATCCCCCGCCGGCAGCTCTCCCGGACCGGAACGGTCTGTTCTCCCTCGTCCGTCCGGACAGAAAGCGAGACGGAAAGCTCCTGCCGGCCGGCCGCTCTCAGAGAAGCCGTCACCGGCTCTCCGGGTCTCAGCCCGGCCGTGTGCAGGAAGTTTTCCGTCTCGTCGCTGAAGAAAAGAGTACCGTCCATCGGTTCCTCCGCGGGTCATCGGTCAGTTGTCTTCGGGTTCCTTTTCGGGCTTGGCCGCGTATTGATCAAAGATCTGTTCGAACGCCTGCTGATCCAGCTTTTCTCTCTCGACCAGAGCCTGCGCTACCGCATCCAGCACCGGGCGGTGCTCTTCAATGATCGTTCGCGCTTTTCCGTAACACTCGCTCACGATGCGGCGGACTTCTCCGTCCAGGATCGCCGCCGTGCTCTCTCCGTACTCGCGCGTATGCCCGAAATCCCGGCCGATAAAGACCTCTTCGGAGCCGGCATAATTGATCAGCCCCGCTTCTTCGGACATGCCGTATTTCATGACCATGGAACGGGCGTACTCTGTCGCGTCCTTGATATCCTGGCTCGCGCCGGTCGTCACGTCGCCGAAGACCAGTTCCTCCGCGATGCGCCCGCCGAGATCCACCATGATGTTCTGCAGAAGGGTTCCCCTGGTCACGTACATTTCATCCTTGTCCGGCAGGGGCATGGTATAGCCCGCCGCGCCGGTACCGGTAGGAATGACCGAGATCGTATGGACCGGCCCCACCCCCGGCAGGACGTGCAGCAGGATCGCGTGTCCGGCCTCGTGATAGGCCGTGATCCGTTTCTCCTTCTCGGAGATGACCCGGCTCTTCTTCTCGCTGCCGACCCCGACTTTGAGGAACGCCTGTTCCACGTCTTTCTCCGTTATGCAGGGGCGGTCTTCCTTCGCGGCCATGATCGCCGCCTCGTTCATCAGGTTTTCCAGATCAGCCCCGGTAAAACCGGCAGTCGTCTGCGCCAGCCGCTTCAGATCCACGTCGTCGCTTAACGGTTTGTTGCGGACATGTACCTTCAGGATCTCTTCGCGCCCCGCCACGTCGGGCCGGCCGACCGTGATCTTCCGGTCAAAGCGTCCCGGACGCAGAATAGCCGGATCCAGGATATCCACCCGGTTGGTGGCCGCCAGCACGATGATGCCGGAATTCACGGCGAAGCCGTCCATTTCCACCAGCAGCTGGTTGAGAGTCTGTTCCCGCTCGTCGTGGCCGCCGCCCATGCCGCTGCCGCGCCGTCTCGCCACCGCGTCGATCTCGTCGATGAAAACGATGCATGGCGAATTCTTCTTCGCTTCCTGGAAAAGGTCGCGGACGCGGGAGGCGCCCACGCCGACGAACATCTCCACGAAATCGGATCCGGAGATCGTAAAGAACGGAACGCCCGCCTCGCCGGCGACTGCCTTCGCGAGCAGGGTCTTACCGGTACCGGGCGCACCGACGAGCAGCAGTCCCTTCGGGATGCGCGCCCCCAGTTTCACGAACTTCTCGGGATCCTTCAGAAATTCCACGACCTCAACCAGTTCTTCTTTCTCTTCCTGCAGTCCGGCCACGTCCTTGAAGCGGATCTTGTTGCCTCTTACGGCCACGGCTCGGCTCCTGCCGAAATTCATCATCTGGGCATTCGCCCCGCCGCCCCCGTTTGCCCGGATCATCATGATCACGAAAAAGGCGATCACGCCTATCGTCAGAACGATGGAGATGATGGTCAGGACGTCGACCCCGGCCTTGATATCGGTCAGCTTCCAGGTGACCTGGCTGTCTTTATACTCTCCTTCGGTGAACGATTCCACGATCCTGTTCACATCGGAGGTGTAGAAATAGTACTCCTTTTTCTCGGAGACGAAGCGCACCACGCCGGTGGGCACCTCTTCATTCTGTTCGATGACCACCTCCGTCACGGTGCCCCTCGCCATCGCCTGGCGGAACAGCAGGATGCTTGTCTCCACCTTGCCCCCGGCGACCGCGCGGCCGATCCAGAAAAAGAACAGAACGCCCAGCAGCAGGGCCAGAACGATAAAACTGTATGCGGGTCTTCTTCCTTGCTCCAACTTGTTTAACTCCCGTCGATTATTCCGTAAAATTCACCACTCCGACGTAGGGAAGGTTCCGGTACAGCTGGTCGTAGTCGAGACCGTAGCCGACCACGAAGCGGTCCGGGATCTCGAAGCAGCTGTAATCCACCTTCACATCCTTTTTTACCCGGCGGTCAGGCTTGTCCAGCAGCGTGCAGAGCTTCAGGGAAGCCGGCTTGCGGGCCAGCAGCAGCTCGCGCAGATAAGCCAGGGTATAGCCGGAGTCGATGATATCCTCCACCACGATGACGTGCCGGCCCTCGATCGGCTGATCCAGATCCTTGGTCAGACGGACCACTCCGCGGGAGACCGTCTCCGCACCGTAGCTGGAGCAGCTGAGGAAATCCATGGTCACCTGCCCCGTGAGCCGTTTGGCCAGCTCGGCTAGAAAAGGGACGCTGCCTTTGAGGATCCCAATCAGGTGGATCGGCTTTCCCTCGTAGTCGCGGTCGATCTGAGCCGCCACTTCGGCGATACGCTTCACGATCTCTTCTTCAGGAATCAGGGGACTTACCGTGTGCTTCTTCATGCTGCACCTCCAATGTGATCTCCAGGACTTCTCTCGTCGCATCCGTGATCCGGACACTGTGGCAGAGCCGCCAGCCGACGATCCAGAGAACGTGGCTGCCCACCGCGAGCAGGGGGATCCGGTCTCTCTCCTCCGCGGGGATCTTCCGCTCTGTCAGATAGCTTTTGACCGTTTTCCGGCCGCCGTCCGGGAGGTAGAACCAGTCGCCCTCCTGCCGGCCCCGGAACGAAAACGACCCGAATATTTTATCACGATCCATCCACTTCGTGTAGGGGGAATCGGGGATTTCCATCGTCTTTTCGAAGGAAAATGTCCGGCTCCGCCACACCGGCGGGCAAAACGCCTCCCCTCCGGCTTCGCGGCCGCGGATCACCAGATCCTCCTGCCGCCTCAGAAGCACTCTCCCGCCCGGGAGAGAAAGAGACGAGCCGCTCTGCGCCTGCAGAAGAGACTCCGCCGCCTCATAATGCCGGGCTGTCACGTCCTTCAGACCGCCGTTTTCCGAAAGCCACCGCCGGAGGACCGCCTGCCGGAGGACCGGCGCCAGAGTGCGAAGCTCTCCGAGTTCAAGACCGCCCTCTTCGGTTTTCACTTTGCGGAGCGCCTCTTCCGCCTCTTCATCCAGATAGTCGGCGGCAAGGCCCGTCAGACGGGCTGTTTCCGCCAGCCGGACGACCGCGCCGGGGAACCGCTCCTCCGCACCGGGAAGGAGCACTTTTCGGATATAGTTGCGCCGCAGAGAAGTATCGAAGTTGGTACTGTCCTCCCGCCAGGTCGCTCCGGCCGCAAGGACAGCCTCCCGGAGACGGTCCCGTGAGCAGTCCAGAAAAGGCCTGTAAAGCCAGATCCCTTCCTCCCGGAGAGTCAGCTTCCTCATGCCGGAGAGGCCTCTGAGCCCGGCGCCGCGGAAGAGATTCAGCAGCAGGGTCTCCGCCTGATCGTCCCGGTGATGGGCGAGCGCGATGAGCACTCTCTTCTCCGGAGCGGCCTCCTTCCGAGCCTCCTCCGTCAGGATCCTGTACCGTCTGTCCCGGGCGGCTTCCTCCAGCGATCTCCCGCCTGCGGCAGCCTCCGCGGGCACGTCCGCCCGCACCGCGGTGCAGGGAACGGAAAGGCGGGCGCAGAGTTCCTGTACGTAAGCCTCGTCTCCGTCGGCTTCCTCTCCCCGGATCCCGTGATTGACGTGCACGGCGCGCAGCGTGAAAGGAAGGCGCTTCCTGACCTCAGCCAGCGTCAGAAGCAGACAAACGGAATCGCAGCCGCCGCTGACGGCTGCGATCACCGTGTCCTCCTTCCGGAGGAAAGCCTGCATTTCTTCCTGTGCGGGCCAGAGCCTTACCATGCGTTTTCCCCTACTTCTCCGGTTCGACCACGATCTCCCCGGGATATCCGAGGCCCAGCTTTTCCCGGGCGATCTGTTCAATGTATTTCAGCGTGCGGGTGAAAATATCGTATTCCGCCAGTTCTTCAGCCCGGCGGGACTCCGCCGCGATCTGTTCCTCCAGTTCCTGTTCCCGGCCGGCGTAGGCCGCCTGCCGCTTCTTAAGGACCGAAGTCTGATACAGCAGGAACGCCGCCAGCAGCGCCACTACCACAAAGACCCAGATCAGGCCTTTTTCCCGTTTCTTTTTGCTTCTCCGGTAGCTCATCCTGCCTCCCCGCCGCCTGTTTCAGGCTTCCTACAGATAACGGAACATCTCATCCGCTTCTTCCTTACGGATGACTTCCTTCACCGCCGTCACCTCGACCTTCACGCTCCGGGTCCCGAAGCCGATCTCGATCACGTCGCCCTCCTTCACCTCCAGCGAGGCGCGGGCCACTTTCCCGTTTACCGTCACGCGGCCGGCATCGCAGGCCTCATTGGCGACGGTCCGCCGCTTGATCAGGCGGGATACTTTCAGATATTTGTCCAGTCTCATGCTCTTCTCCTAGATCAGACCCGCTTTTTCCCTGGCTTTGACCGCTTTCCAGGCGGCCAGCGCTTCTTCGGGCGTCGACACGTGTTCGTCTCCGAAGACGTGCGGATGGCGCCTCACCAGTTTGCGCGCGATGCCTGTCACTACGTCTTCAAAGGAAAACAGCCCCTGCTCCTCCGCGATCCGGCTGTACATGAGCACCTGCATCAGCACGTCTCCCAGTTCCTCGCAGAGATTCTCCATGTCGCCCTTGTCCACCGCCTCGAGCACCTCCTGCGTCTCGTCGGAGAGGCATTTCTTGGTGCTCTCGAAGGTCTGCACCCGGTCCCAGGGACAGCCGTCCTCGGCCCGGAGATCCGCAACGATCTCCAGCAGTTCCTCCATCGTGTAGCGGTCTTTCAGTTCTCTCTTCATGGCCCTTCCTCAGCCCGGCAGCAGCTGCGCGCGCATTTCGATCCGCGGTCCGCCGCGGTGCTCCAGATACTCCCGTGTGATCACGACGCGGCCGATGTTGTCGTCCTTGGGGATCTCGTACATGATATCCAGCATATAGTCTTCCAGGATCGCCCGCAGCGCCCGGGCGCCGGTCTTGCGCTCCATGGCCTTTTCGGCGATCAGTTCCAGCGCGTCGTCATCGAAATCCAGCTTCACTTCATCCAGGGCCAGCAGCTTCTGGTACTGGCGGAGGATCGCGTTGCGCGGTTCTTTCAGGATGCGCACCAGGTACTCCTTCGTCAGGCTCTCCAGCGCCACCAGCACCGGCAGACGGCCGAGAAATTCCGGGATCATACCGAACTTGCGGAGGTCTTCCATCTCGACCTTCTGCAGAATGTTTTCGTCCTCGCCCTGCTTCTGCTGCAGTTCGCCCGAAAAACCGATGCTGCTCTGTTTGTTCAGCCGCTCGCGGATGATATCCTCCAGGTCGGGGAAAGCTCCGCCGCAGATAAAGAGGATGTTGCGGGTGTCCATGGTGGTCGTGGGGACCATCGGGTTCTTGCTGGCGGCTCCGACCGGCACCTCGATGCGCGTGCCTTCCAGCATCTTCAGCAGTTCCTGCTGCACGGATTCGCCGCTGACGTCCCGGCTGGTATTGTTTTTCTTCTTGGCGATCTTATCGATCTCGTCGATGAAGACGATGCCCTGTTCCGCGCGGTCCA
>JAEEGL017430758.1_pt1 | contig 21772 bp, 18 predicted proteins | sample 9134231 | NCBI WGS metagenome assembly JAEEGL01 (sample SAMN16246548, study PRJNA631951) | gut metagenome | biome: gut microbiome; feature: rumen; material: fiber-attached | host: Bos | place: Iran: Karaj | collected 2018-10
ACCAACAGCATCAATGTTTTCAATAAAACAGATTGCAATCATCTGATTCTTGGCATCGCGAACAACTTCAACTTCAAGCTCTTCCCAACCAAGAATAGATTCCTCAATCAAACACTGATGAGTCATAGAAAGATCCAGACCGTTAGCAACAATAGTGCGGAGCTCTTCAACATTGTAGCAGAAGCCACCACCCTGTCCACCCATAGTATAAGCAGGGCGAACAACCAGTGGGAACCCGATTTCTTCGGCTATCTTTTCTGCGCCTTCTACAGTATGACAGATTCCAGAGCGAGGAGTATCAATTCCAAGCCCCTTCATTGTTTCCTTAAAAACTTCACGGTCTTCACCGCGTTCAATTGCATCAAGATTAACACCAATTACCTTTACTCCATACTTATCAAGAACACCGGCTTTGTTCAATTCCATAGCCATGTTCAAACCAGTCTGTCCTCCAAGGTTAGGAAGCAAAGCATCCGGGCGTTCCTTTTCGATAATCTGAGAGAGACGCTCTACGTTTAATGGTTCAATATAAGTTGCATCTGCCATAACCGGGTCGGTCATAATAGTAGCAGGGTTAGAATTTACAAGAACAATCTTGTAGCCGTTTTCGCGCAGAGCCTTACATGCCTGAGTTCCCGAATAGTCGAACTCACAAGCCTGACCAATAACAATAGGCCCCGAACCAATAATCAAAACTTTGTTAATGTCTGTTCTTTTCATATATGTTTACACTCCTATAATAACCTGTGTAAAAAAAAAGCGAGTCCCTTAAAAAAGACTCGCCATTGAATTCAAATAATAATAGTATGAACTGTTTTATTCATAATGAGAATAGAAATATCAAAATATTTTTCAGCATTCATACTGAAACAAAACTATATCAGAAAAAACAGTTTTATTCTAGTACCTTCAAATTTGAAACCTTAGGTTTTTATTTTATAAGAAACACCCGCTCTTATATACGGAGCAGGCACATATTTTCCTTCACCACCCTTCCCAACGTTTCCGTTATTTGTTTGAACTGTCGAAACAATATTTACAAGATCAACACGATAACCGGCTTGAGCATAAAGCTTTATGCTTTGAATATTGCAGCTGACTTCTCCCTGTACAAATAAGCCTGTAAATCCCATATGAAACAAAGCTCTGTAACCATCTACCTCCAGCCCAAGGCTCATTTTTGTATCCACTATTTCATTTGTAAATATATGATAATCAATACTTCCACCTGCTGTAATCATAGGACCTGCAAGACAAACAATAGAAGCCGGAACTCCAATCAGACAGAAAACGCCTCCAAGTCCACAAACAAGAATTCCCGTTATAGGCATAACAAAAAGTGAACACACATTAACTAAAAGCCAGCCATCAGAAAGAGCCCAATTCATAATTTTCAAACAAGCATCAAAACAAGTCATTGCACCTTTCCAGCAGGCAGGAACCCAGATAATAGAATTTTCAAAAAAGGCTGGAATATAATTAAGTGTAAGATTTGCAAAAGCTGTTATGGAAACATTATTATCCCATTTCCATTCAAACACGTTAACAACTCTAAACAGCTGACCCTTTTTTCCAAGCGGATCTAAAAACTTAGGAGAGATTTTTATTATATCAGTCTGCCATTTATCATATAAAGGAATGCCACTATATTTTGGTAAATCCATTGCAAATGAGTATTCACCGCCGATTCTATACGAAAAGTCAATACCGCCTTTTTGTTCAACTTCTTCTGCAAACAATCCGGAAAAACATATAGCCGCAAGAATTAGTATAAAAAACATTTTTTTGGAAAAATTGAATATTTTCATACTAAACCTCCTGTCTTATTCAAAAGTTTAACATAAAATATACAATTTTCGTACTTTTTTTTTATATATTTTTAAAATTTGTGGTGTATAATTATATCATTGTCCGTTTGTCGGACGGTCTTTTTCAGGAGGATTATAATGGCATGTTTTACTGTTCCTGCAACAGAAGCAATTATCACAACAATTGCAGGAAAAATTATTAAATCCAAGGAAAAACATCAGACAATTGATGCTTCCAAAACCCCTTTTTCTACTAAAATTGGATGGCTTAATAAAATGCTTTGGGGTGGCTCTGCTCTTCTGGCTTTTGAACACGTTTGGCACGGAGAGGTTGTTCCTTTCTTCCCATTCCTTACCGCAGTAGAAAACGGAGAAGTTTCCCAAATGCTTCACGAAATGGCAACTGCTGGTGTTAGCATGGCGCTGCTGGTAACTGCTGTATGGGGAATTATGGTAGGAGTTTCTACTCTCATAGAAAAGCACGCGGATAAGAAATCTGATAGTACTCTTGCAGGAGGCCTGGCATGACACTTTTGACAACAGTTTTTGCTGCAATTGTCTGCACTGTAATCTGGTACAAAAAGCAGGAAGCCCGCGAGCTTAAAGTTGGAACTCTTAGTCTCATGTATTGGGGTGCATCTTTGATGTGGCTTATTGATGCCATCTTTGCTTATGCCGAAGAAGGCGCAGACTCTTTTGTTCCTGCCCCACTTGATATGCTCAACGACTTTTATCTTGGACTTTCGGTTGTTGCACTTGGTTTGATTATCTGGCTTGTAATTATTCTGGTGCGCGATCCAAAGGGTGTTGTAAAAGCAGCCTTGTTTAAGAAAAACTAATTAGATGAACAATGAAATAACAAAGCTTTTGCTGGGCGTTAAAGACGGAACTGTTTCTGTTGATGACGCCCTGCTTGAATTAAAAAAGCAGCCTTTTAAAGATATAGATTTTGCAAAAATTGACCTGCACCGTAAATTACGTCAGGGCGCTGCAGAAGTAATTTTTGGACAGGGAAAAACCTCTGATCAGATAATTAAAATTGTACAGACGATGCAAAAAACCGGTCAGGAAACAATTATCATAACCCGTCTTGATGAACACAAAGCCTTTTCGGTACAAAAAAAGATTAAAATTGATTATAGAAAAGAAGCACGAATTGGAATTGCAGGTAAACTTCCCAAACCTGATGGAATTGGTCCTATAGTAATTGCAACCGGAGGCACCAGCGACATTCCCGTTGCCGAAGAAGCAGCCGTAACCGCAGAGGCTCTTGGCAATCAGGTTGTTCGTTTATATGACGTTGGAGTAGCAGGGCTTCACCGGCTGCTTTCCCACCTTGATGAAATTATGAGTGCATCGGTTATTATTGCAATTGCCGGAATGGAAGGCGCTCTTGCCAGTGTAATAGGAGGCCTTGCCGACTGTCCTGTAATTGCAGTTCCGACTAGCGTTGGCTATGGAGCTGCCTTTGAAGGACTTACAGCCCTGCTTTCTATGCTCAATTCCTGTGCCAGCGGTGTTTCTGTAGTAAATATTGATAACGGCTTTGGTGCCGGATTTTTGGCCAGTAGGATTAATCATGTGTTGAAGTCGTAGATTGCGAGCGAAGCGAAGGGGACGAAGCAATCTACAACTTATACTTTAGGAGGCATTATGAAAACTATATATTTAGATCTACCTATGGGTGCTGCCGGCGACATGCTGAGCGCTGCCCTCTTTGAACTTTTGGATGAAAACCAGAAAAAAGAATTTTTGAATGAAATAAATGGAGCCGAAATTCCAAAAGTTTCTGTTAGTATTGAACCAAGTATAAAGTGCGGAATTACGGGAACACATTTTAAAGTTGTAGTTGATGGGCAGGAAGAAGAATCGCATGATCATCATCATGAGCATGAACATCATCACGATAATGAACATGACCATCATCACCACCACTCCTCTTTGTCCGATATTGAAAATATTATCAATTCGCTCAAAATCCCGGACAGCGTAAAAACAGACATCATAGAAGTTTATGAGCTCATTGCTGCGGCCGAAAGTCATGCACATGGAAAACCTGTTACAGATATTCACTTTCACGAAGTTGGAACCATGGACGCCGTTGCAGACATTACAGCCGTGTGCCTCCTAATAAAAAAAATTGGAGCCCAAGAAATTTTTGCATCTCCTGTAAATGTTGGTTCCGGCCACGTCCATTGTGCCCACGGAATCCTTCCTGTCCCGGCTCCAGCCACCGCTTACATTCTAAAAGATGTACCGGTTTATTCCGGTCACATCACAGGCGAGCTTTGTACTCCAACAGGTGCAGCCCTGCTCAAGCATTTTGTAAAGGATTTTATTAACATGCCTCCAATCAAAATGAAAACAATCGGTTATGGTATGGGCAAAAAAGATTTTGAAGCAGCAAATTGTGTACGCGCAATTCTGGGTGAGCGCAACCGCGATGCAGAAGAGGTGCTTGAATTTAGCTGCAACCTTGATGACATAAGCGCAGAAAAACTTTCGTTTGCAATGGAGCAGCTTTTTGAAGCAGGGGCTCTTGAAGTTTATACAATTCCGGTTGTAATGAAAAAATCACGCCCCGGCTATCTTCTTTGTGTAATGTGTCGGGAATCTGATAAACAAAAGGTTCTGACAGCAATGTTCAAACACACCACCACCCTTGGTATACGTGAAAACCGCAGCAACCGTTATTTTCTTGACCGCGAAATTCAGACTGTACAGACAGAGTTTGGAGATATCCGCGTAAAAAAAGCTCAGGGGTTTGGTGTTACGCGTTCTAAATATGAATATGAAGATCTGGCTTCAATTGCCAGAAAAACCGGTTTGAGCATAGAAGAAATTCTTGAAAAATTAAATTAGCCTATAAACCACAGAATCATGAAAAAAGAACTTGCCCAAAAGTTGATTGAACTTGCCGACAAATACGAAACTGCTTCTTTTTCAGAAGGAGATCCTTCCCGATTTTTACGCTGGTACAAAGACAAAGCTTGTATACAAACCGCCTCGTTTATTGCAGCAATGCTTTCTTTTGGAAGCCGCACACAGTTTATTCCCAAAATAGAATTTATACTGAACCTTGCAGATGAACAAAGTGGCAGCATAAATCAGTGGCTTGTTTTGGGTAAATATAAAAAAACTTTTCCACAAGGCGCCGGCAAATTTTATCGTTTTTATTCCTATGATGACATGCATATTTTTTTTGAAGAACTTGCCCTAATCCTAAAAGAATCTGGTTCTCTTGGTTTATACTTTCAAAAACAATGGAAACAAAATCCTGCAACAAATCTTGCCGACCTTATTGGAGCCGCTTTTCCAAAAAGCCGCATTGTTCCAAAAGGTCGCTCCAGCGCCAACAAAAGAACCCACATGTTTTTACGATGGATGGTGCGGCAGAATTCTCCTGTAGACTTAGGTCTATGGAAATGGTATCCGCAAAGCCTCCTCATAATCCCATTGGATGTTCATGTAATGCAGGAAGCACAAAAGTTAGGCTTACTTAACAAAAAAGCCACAGCCTCAAGAAAAACCGCAGAAGCTCTGACTGCTCAACTTGAACAGGCATTTCCTGCAGATCCGTGCCGTGGCGATTACGCCCTGTTTGGACTTGGTGTTAATTAATTTATTTAAGAGAAGCGTAAACCTCGTTTATACTTTGAACACAAGATGGGCACAAAACATCGTTTTTCATATCCTGCTCGTCAAGAGAATTTGGATAAGCTCTTGCACACAAAGGAGTTGAACAGCGAGGGATTCCAATTATATATCCTGTAGAAGAAAATGCCTGCATGATTGCTCTTTTTGCAGCCAGCACCTTATCTGTTTCTCCTTTTATAAAGCGATTAACACTCATAACAGAAACATTTTCTGAAGAAAGCCCGAACAAAAAGTTATTGTTTGGACTGCCCGAATAAATATCTTTTCCTGTTACAGCAAGAATTCCAAGACAGTCACTTTCGGTGGTACAGTTATCAAGCACCTGAACAATAAGCTCATTTGCATCATACTGCATTTCATACTGAGCCTTAAGCTGTTCCCAGTCTGCTTCTGTATAACCCGAATTAAGGAATACATTTTTTACAAAGAATTCTTTGGTTTCATTATCTTCAAGATCATCAAAGGCAATTCCAAGATATGCAAGTGTATTTGCAAGAGCTTCGGGAGAGTTTCCAAGAATCAAATTTTCCAAAGTTTCACTAAGAAAATCAGAATAAGAATCGCGGATATTTTTTTTGCTTTCTTCAATATCAAGTTCTTGAGTAATTACTGTAAGCTTGTACTCCTGCTGAATGCGCTGAGTAATTGCTGTTTTGTAAACATCTTCAACACCAGGAAAAAAAACAACTAAAAGAGTTTTTTCATACATAGGTGTTACAAAAAGATTTACAGCCGCATCTTTATAGCTCTGTGGAATCTTATCCATAAGTGACTGAGCCAAAGCCACAAGCTTTTTGTCATCACTCTTTTCAAGAATTGCAGCCAGACGAGGATAAGCCAGATCATAATTTGCATTCGCAACCTCATACTCGGCAGCCCTGCACTGCATATCCATATTTAATGAATCAAGTCTTAGTCCCTTTGTTGCGGCCTCGTAAGCCTTATTATCTTCCCCTCTGCTTTTATAAGCATCAGAAAGTTCAAAATAAACAGAAACATATTTTCTTGCATCAACATTAAAAGTTTTGTCCAGTTCGCTAACACGCTGTTCAAGGGCAGCTACTGCTTCATCAGAAGCAGCCTTTGTAGAACTACATCCAAAAAATAAAAGAGAAGCGCCAAGCCCCGCAATTAAAACTATAAGAGTGATTTTATTTTTCATTTACTTCCTCCAGTAATTTGGCAAAAAGAAGATAATCATTGTATAAAGCTCAAGACGTCCTGCAAGCATGGCAAAGCAGTACCACAGCTTTACAAAAACAGGAAGAGCCCCGTAATTCGAGGTTGGACCCAAAAGACCAAAGGCTGGACCAACATTACCTATCATAGAAAGAGCACCTGTTGCAGAAGTAAGAATATCCAGCTTTCCAAGACAGCCGATCATAACTGTAATTGCTGTCAAAACAAAATACAAAAACATAAATGAAGTAACGCTTAGAACAATATCCTTGCTGCTTACCTTTCCGTTTAATCTGATTGTAAAAATTCCATGCGGATGAAGCATTCTTTTTGTTTCGTTATTAAGCTGCTTTGCAAGAACAACCCAGCGCACAACCTTAATTCCACCCGAAGTAGAACCCGAACAGCCGCCAACAAAAAACAGCATAAACAAAAAGAACTGTGTAATCATAGGCCACTGAAGATAATCAGCTGTACCAAAACCGGTTGTAGTCATCAAAGAAACAGCCTGGAACGAAGAATATCTTAAGCTTTTTCCAAGTCCGCCGTAATATGGAATAAGAGAAATTGTAACAATAAAAATAACACTAAAAAGAATTCCAATATACGCCTTAAACTCTGCGTTGCTAAAGAAATCTTTTACCTTTCCTTTTCCAAGATAAACAAAGAGGCTAAAGTTTATTCCCGAAAGGAACATAAATACTGTTATGATAATTTCTACCGCAACTGAATTATAAGTTCCAATGGATGCATTCTTTGTAGAAAATCCGCCGGTACCAAGAGTTGCAAAAGCATGAGAAAGAGCATCTGTAAAATCCATTCCGGCAATCATAAGTGCAATAGTTTCGGCAATTGTAAAGCCCAGATAAATTCCCCACAAAACTTTTGCAGTAGTTGTGATTCGGGCTGTTACCTTTCCTTTTTCCGGACCGGTAGTTTCGGCCTTAATAAGCTGAAAGCCACCTACTCCCAAGAGCGGCAAAAGAGCAACTGTAAGAGTAACAATTCCCATACCGCCAATCCAGTGTGTAAGACAACGCAGCATATTTACAGAACGCGGAAGATTTTCTACTTCCGAAAGGACTGTTGCACCTGTAGTTGTAAAACCGCTCACACTTTCAAAAAGTGCATCTGCATAAGAAGCAAAACAGCCGCTAAAAAATAAAGGAAAAGAACCCATAATAGCCATTATTACCCACGAAAAGGCAACAATAACAAAGGTCTGTTTTATAGACATTGAAAATTTAATCTTTCTGGTACTAAGCGTAACAACAGCACACAACACAAAGCTTATGAGCATTGGAATAATAAACGGAAGGAACATTTGTGATTCGCTGTTTCCAATTGCAATTGCAAGAGGAATTCCAAAGCTTGCTCCAACAATCGCAAGAAGAATTGAGCTTATTTTTAAAAAGTTTATAAAAAACATTGTTCAGCCCACCCCGCTTACTGCTTACCTGCAAAGTACGAAAGAATCTTTTTTGTATTTTCGGATTTAGAAATTAATACAACATGATCGCCGGCTGTAATCTGGGTGTCTCCACCAGGGATTGCGTAGCCTGCGGATCCGATTTTTTTATCAAGCAAAACAAGATAAGAACCGGGATCTGCAATATCGCGCAAAAGCTTACCGGTTACCTTTGAATCCGAAGTAACTTCGCATTCAACAATTTCAAGCTCGCCGGTTGTGATTGTATGAATTTCTTTTACAGATTTTCCGCGCAGATGACTCATGATTGAATCTACAACACTGTCGCGCAAAGGAATTGCAACATCAACACCAAGGTGCTTTTCGCTGATTTCTACAAAGTCGTGACTACGAACAAGACCCACCGACTGTCCAACACCAAGTGATTCAAGATAAGCTGCAAGAATCATATTAAGCTCGTGGTTGTGGGTTGCACAAATTGCAAGATCAAAGTTAGTTAAGCCTTCTTCGCGAAGCATGTTTTCATCAGAAGCGTCGGCACAAAGAACCCGGGCTTCCGGAAAGCGTTCTGCGGCAGCTTTTGCCAGTTCACTATCACTATCAATAATAACAAAATCCTGATTCCGCTGCTTTTTTGCACCACCAAACAATCTTGCAAAAACAGATGTCTTTTTTTGAATAAGCTTTTCGGCAATGATGGTTCCAATTCGGCCGGCTCCAATAAGCACAACCCGCTTTAATTCTTTTTGAACAGAACCGCAAAGTTCAACAACAGCTGTAATCTGATTTTTGTCTACAAGAACTCCAAGAGTGTCTCCGGCTTTAATTACAGTGTCTCCTGTAGGAAGCGAAGTAACACCATCCTGTTCTACATAACTGACAAGAAACTTAACATCAGTTTTTCCGCGGATTTCTTTAAGAGTAATGCCATCAAAAACACTGCCTTCGTTTACAAGAATTCGCGCAATTTCCAGATCGGAATTATCAAAAGTAATTACATTTCCAACCGCACCGTTTTCTACAGCCTGAACAATTGCATCTGCCGCCTCAACGTCCGGGTGAATCATATAATTAATTCCATAAAGAGGACGATGCTTTCCGCCAAATTCACCAGAATGCTTTTTTTCGGCTTTTGCTGTGTTTACATAATAAGCATAGTTTCTTACACGGGCAATTTTAAGAACATCGGGATACACTGCATCTACAAGCGAGCAGGTAATCATATTAACTTCATCAGAAGATGTTACACAAACAAGAGCATCGGCTTTTGCAATATCAACATCCTCAAGAGTTTCCAGATTGTTTCCGTCTGCACAAACAACAGTACAATCCAAAATGTTTTGTGCATGGCGGATTGTATTTTCGTCGTTGTCTATAAGTGCAACTTCGTTTTTTTCGTTAATAAGGAGCTTTGCCAGCTGAATACCGGTAAATCCGGCTCCTACAATTACAATTTTCATTCTGGGGATCCCCCTTTCCCCTATTATAGCATACTTTGGGGGATTGGGGTAGGTTTTAGAGGATTTGCTTATTACTGAGCGTCTTTTTCTTCTGTAATCTCTGCCGAAAGCTTAGACTTGCGCTTTCCGCCAAGGAACATGCCTACAAATACTGCGGCACAGATAATTGTTGCAGCTACAGCTTCCATTGCAGCCTGTGGAGCAAGCATTGCCATTACAGCAAAATATCCAAGTCCGCCCATTCCTTCGAGAGTTTTTTCTGCAGCAAATACATAAAGGCATCCAATTACCAGCACTGTATGACATGCTGTTGCAAGGAATGCAGTAATTCCTGCACTAACCGATTTTGGCATTTTTGGAATTTTATTGAATAAAACCCACAAAGCCCAGGCAATAAGTCCTGTAAGAACACGTGGCAATACAGAACAAAGAGGATTTACAAAAAGTGGATCAAGAACACCGCTTGGGCTCATTGCAGCCTGAATAAGAGACATAATACCAAATACTGCACCGGTAAAAAGTGCAGAAGGAAGACCAACAATACATGCTGCAAGAATGATTGGAATATGAAGAATTGTAATGGAAGCGGCTGGACCAAGAGGAATAAGACCAAGCTTTGTAATTCCAAGAACAATTATAAGTGCACTTAACGCGCCTGTTAAAACAAGTTTGCGTGTTAATGATAAATTTTTTTCCATAATTAGACCTCAAAAATGTTTTGTCATTACTCTCTGTCCAATGTCAAAGGGATTATGACAAAAACGCTTGATTATGTCAATTAAATTTATCCAATCAATGGCTTTTGTTTCTTACTTACAGGCTCACAAGTCAAATCTACACCAAGCTTTTTAAAGATTTTGCGGTCAACTTCGCTAAGCATAACAGTGGTATGTACCTGGCAGCCGCGCAGATTTGGCAGCTGATTTATTGCAAGGCGGCAATTTTTATCATCTTTAGAAAGCATAGCAAGGGCAACAAGCACTTCATCAGTATGAAGACGAGGGTTGTTTCCGCTAAGGTAAGTTACCTTCATTTCCTGAATAGGCTCAATCATTTCTTTTGGAATAAGCTTGAGCTTGTGATCCAATCCTGCCAGATGCTTGGTTGCATTCAAAATGAGCGCGGCGCTTGTACCAAGCAGCTCTGTTGTTTCGGAAGTAATAATTGTTCCGTCGGCCAGTTCAATTGCAGCACAAATAGACTTAGATTTTGCTGCACGTTCTTTAGCTGCAACAGTAACACGTCGCTCATCTGTAGAAATCTTTTCCTGCTGCATCAAAAGTTCAATTTTTTTGATTTCTTCTTCGGTTGCATCGCCTTCCATATAGCGGTTGAGCGTTACATAATAACGGCGGATAATTTCCTGACGGCTTGCAACACGACAGGCTTCATCATCATAAATGCAGTAGCCGGCCATATTAACGCCCATGTCAGTAGGAGACTTGTACGGATTTTCGCCGTAGATCCCCTTAAAGATGGCGTCCAGAACAGGGAAGATTTCTATATCGCGGTTATAGTTTACGGTAGTTTTTCCATAGGCTTCCAGATGCCAAGGATCTATCATGTTTACGTCATTTAAGTCTGCAGTTGCAGCTTCGTAAGCAAGGTTTACAGGATGCTTGAGCGGAAGATTCCAGATTGGGAAGGTTTCGAATTTGGCATAACCGGCTTTTATACCGCGCTTGTTTTCGTGATACAGCTGGCTCAAACAGGTTGCCATTTTTCCAGACCCTGGGCCCGGAGCTGTAACTACAACAAGCGGACGTGTTGTTTCAATATAATCATTTTTTCCATAGCCTTCGTCGCTGTCTATAAGTGCAACATTCGAAGGATAACCCGGAATAGTATAATGATAGTAAGATTTAATTCCCATTTTTTTAAGACGGGCACGGAACATCTTAGCGGCTTCCTGACCTGTGTAGTGAGTAATTACAACACTGCCTACCATGAGCCCGCGACTTTGGAATTCATCGCGCAGACGCAGAACATCCTTATCGTAAGTAATTCCCAGGTCACTGCGAATCTTGTTTTTTTCAATATCCACAGCACTAATTACAATTACGATTTCTGCAACATCTGCAAGCTGCATGAGCATCTTTAATTTACTGTCGGGTTGAAAGCCTGGAAGAACGCGGGCAGCATGATAGTCATCAAAAAGCTTTCCGCCAAATTCCAGATAGAGTTTATCGCCAAACTTAGCGATCCTTTCTTTAATGTGTTCTGATTGAATCTTTAAATACTTTTCGTTGTCAAATCCGTTTTTCATCACGGAATTTTATTATATTGCATTTGCCAGATTTTCGCAAATGGATTTTATTCTTCACGCACTATTCTGGAATCTGTTTTTGGAAGAACTGTGATGAACAGGCTTCTATCTTCGGAATCTTTGGATAAAGTTTTTGAAACAAAGGCATCTACAATTTCCTTTGCCTTGTCATAATCTGCCACAAGAATAAAGATTTTGATAGAAAAAGAAGAGGCGGCCCCAGAATTATTAATGGAATACATGGAATTAACATGCTCATTTTCTGCATAAGTAGGAATTCCTTCTGCAAAAAGAATACTCCTGATCATAGAAGCCCAGGTCTGAGCTCCAACGATTAAAAACTGCTGGTTTTGTTCTCCGTTTCTAACACGTTCAAAATAATTCATTTCAAATGCAGCAGCATCTTTTATGGCCTTATCATGTTCTTCTTTGCTCGTATACAAATCCGAAAGAGACTGCGAAGCCTTAACCTGATTAATTTTTTTAACTCCCGAAATTACAAACCATACACACATGGCACCAAAAAGAGTATATATAATAACGGCAAATACAATCATATAAAGCCTCCTAGTTTTCTGCGCCCCGGATAATTTCCATCCAGCTGCGGGAATCTTTTTTGGCAGGATCCAGGCCAAACTGACGCACAAAGGCTTCAAGCGCATGGCCTATTCTGTCCGGCTCCAGCTCCGACTGAGTTACTTCAATTTCTACATATTTGTGGCCGTTTACCATTACAAGCTCCAGATGAAACTCAACCTCAGAGTCCACCTCTGACTTGCAGTAAACAGCAAAAGAGTCTTTGTTTTTTTCAAAATACTTTTTGTAGCCCGCAACTTCCATAAAAAGCCGGAGCGGGGCTTCGTCCTGAACAAGGGTTTCGTTTTCGGAATTAAACTCTACCCCATTTTGTATTGACTTGTATTTTATGCAGAAATAGGACTTTTTTTGTCCTTCAGATTCTTCTGATCTGATACGTATAACCTTTGGTTCTTTTCCAAGCTTTACAGCCTCGCGCCTTTCTTCTTCGGTCGCAAACTTAGAAAAGTAAGTGTCGGACTTTAAAAAGTGTTCAACGCTTCCAAAAGACACACCTGACAGTTTTTTGTTGCCCTGTATAGTGCACAGCAGTTCATCATATTCTGCTGAATCCAAAGGAATTTTAAGTTCTATTTCTCTTCCCATATCCCAAGATTAAAGCTTTCCGCTTTCTGCCGCACCTGGTAAACCAATGTCTTTGCGGTAGAAGCTGTTTTCAAACTTGATGGCACTAATTCCTTCATAAGCATGTTCCCATGCTTTTTTAAAGGTGTCGCCATAAGCACTGCAGGCAAGAACACGACCACCGCTTGTAAGAAGGTTATCGTGTTCAACACTGCGGCGACCAGACTGAGCACCGGCAATAAATACCTTGGCTCCACTTGCCTCAAGAATCTGTTTGTTTACAGTAATTGCACAGCCCTTCTTATAAGCTTCCGGATAGCCGCCGCTTACAACAACTGGTGCAACCTGGTAACCAGGCTTCCATTTAAAGTCAAAATCCTTGAGTGTACCGTTCAAAATTGCAGTACACATTGCAGCAAAATCAAAATCCATCAAAGGAAGAACAGCCTGAGTTTCAGGGTCACCAAGACGAACATTATATTCGAGCAGCTTTGGACCGCTTTTTGTAAGCATTACGCCAAAGAAAATAAAGCCACGGTAATCATATTTTTCTTTAATAAGACCGTTGAGTGTCGGCTGCAGAATATCTGAATTAAACTGCTCCATCATTTTTGGAGTAACATCATCAAGCGGACAAACAGCACCCATACCGCCGGTATTAGGACCCTTAGCACCATCCAAAAGACGCTTGTGGTCACGGGCTGGCAGGAACGGAACAATAGTTGCACTTCCGCTAACAGCATATTCAGGAGTTACAGAAACAGCGGCAAGCACCGAAATTTCAACCCCTTCAAGATATTCTTCGATTACAAGCTTTTTGCCGGCGTCTCCAACCTTGCCGTTACCCATCATGTCTTCTACAGCCTGGAGTGCCTGTTCTACAGTAGCAGCAACAACAACACCCTTACCGGCAGCAAGACCATCGGCCTTAACAACAATTGGTGCACCGTGCTTTTTAATATATTCACAGGCTGCGTCCTTGTTTACAAAAGTTTCGCTGCTCGGACATGCAACCCCATATTTTTTCATAAAGCCTTTTGACAAATCCTTGCTGGCTTCCAGCTGGGCACCGGCCTTTTTAGGACCAACGCATGGAATATCAGCTTTCCAGAATTCATCTGCAATACCGGCAGCAAGAGGATCTTCGGGTCCAATTACAGCCATGCGGCAATTTTCATGCTTTGCAATGGCAACATAAGGATTTTCCCCTTCGCCAATATAATCACAATTTGCAGGATTAATATTTACACACTTAGATTCAAAAGCCGTGCCTCCGTTTCCCGGAACTGCAACAACCTTATCAACCAACGAACTCTGAGCTAACTTCCAGCAGATAGTGTGCTCACGACCACCACCGCCAACAACAATTATATTCATAAATTCATTCTATAGGAAAATAAAAAAAAATGGAATAACCCAAAAGGATGGGGTTGAACAGCCTCTAAAAAAGGAGGGGAAAGCCTTCCCCTCGCTCCCAAGTCCTCACTCACTCTGTTCGTTCCGGTCTTGTCCGCTACCCTTTCTCCTAGGGGCTCGCCCCTAAAACCCCGTCACAATAACTATAAAAAAAGAGGAAGCCGTAGCTTCCTCTTTGCATTTAAGTGCTATCTATATTCACGCAAAAATATCAACGAATATAAAAGCATTTTGCGGAAACTCAAAGTTTCCTTGTTAGCAGGTTGACCGTAAAAATTAATCAGTAACTTCATAATATATCTCTTAGTGTATTTTTGTCAAATTCTTTTTAAAATGTTGAATTATAGTGTTATAATAAAATCTGAAATTAATAACGGAGATTTTTTATGAAGTTAGATAAATGGCGTTTAGGATTAGATTTAGGAACAAATTCAATTGGTTGGAGCGTTTTTTCGCTAGATAATGGTAATAATGTTCTTGAATTAAAAGATTTAGGTGTAAGAATCTTTTCAGATGGAAGAGACCCTAAAACAAAAGAGCCACTGGCTGTTGCAAGACGCTCTGCCCGTTCACAAAGAAAGCTTATATATCGCCGCAAACTTAGAAGAAAGCAGGCTTTTAGATTATTACAAGCACAAGGGCTTTTTCCTCAGACAAAAGAAGAATGCATAAAATTAAAAGAATTAAATCCGTATGAATTAAGAATAAAAGCCCTGGATTCAAAACTTCAACCTTATGAATTAGGAAGAGCCTTATTCAATCTATCTGTACGTCGTGGTTTCAAAAGCAACAGAAAAGATGGTAGCCGTGAAGAAACAACCGAAAAAAAGAGTTCAGAAGAAATTAAATCTCAGTCAGACATGCAAACCCATCTTGAAAATGCAATTCAAGAAAGTGGTTTTAGAACTATCACAGAATTCTTATACAATAACAAAGACAAGAATGGCGGTTTAAGATTTGTTCCAAACAGAATGACTTATTATCCAACCCGAAAAATGTATGAAGAAGAGTTTTCCAAGATTCGTTCTGAGCAGGAAAAATATTATCCTAATGTAGATTGGGATGCAATTTATAAAGCAATATTTTATCAGCGCCCATTAAAACCACAGGCACGCGGCTATTGTATTTATGAAACAAACAAAGAAAGAACCTTTAAAGCAATGCCATGTTCCCAAAAACTCAGAATTCTTCAGGACATAAGAAATCTTGCTTATTATGATTCGGCAACTAAAAAGAAAACAGAATTAAATGATGAACAGGATATTATTTTGTATAACCTGTTAAACTTAAAAGACAAAGTTACCTTTGACCAAATGAGAAAAGAATTAAGACTTACAGAAGCTAATTCCTTTAACCTTGAAGAAAACCGCGATTTTTTAATTGGAAATCCAACAGCAGTAAAGATGCGTAGTAAAAATCGCTTTGGCAAACTTTGGGATGACATTCCTCTTGAAGAACAGGATAAAATAATAGAAACCATTATTACAGCAGACGAAGATGATGCCGTATATGATGTAATTAAGAAATATAATTTACCACAAGAACAGCAAGATTTTATTGTAAAAAACACAATTCTCCAATCAGGAACAACAATGCTCTGTAAAGAAGTTTCAGAAAAACTTGTTGCAAGGATGGAAGAAATAACAGATATAAAATATCACGAGGCTGTAGAATCTCTTGGATATATTTTTTCTGACCAGACAATAGATAAATATGATTTATTGCCATATTACGGAAAGGTTCTTGTTGGTTCAACTATGAGTGTGAATCCTTCAGAACCAGAATCTAATCCAGAAAAGAAATACGGAAAGATAAGTAATCCAACTGTTCACGTTGCATTAAATCAAACTAGAGTTGTCGTAAATGCCTTAATTAAGGAATATGGAAAACCAACACAAATAGCAATTGAGTTGAGTCGCGATTTAAAAAATAGCGTAGAACAAAAAGCCGAAATTGCAAGAAAGCAAAATCAAAGGGCAAAAGAAAACATAACCATAAATGACACAATTTGTGCATTGTATAATAAAGTATTTCCTGGTAAAACATTTTATCCAAACAGAAATGATCGTCTCAAATACAGATTATGGAATGAATTAGGACTTGGAAATAAATGTATTTACTGTGGTAAGGGAATAACAGGTGCAGAACTATTTACAAAAGAAATTGAAATTGAACACATTTTACCTTTCAGTAGAACCTTGCTTGATTCTGAATCAAATCTTACTGTAGCTCATTCCAGCTGTAATGCTTTTAAAGCGGAACGTTCACCTTTTGAAGCATTTGGAACAAATCCTAAAGGATACAATTGGACAGAGATTGTTCAAAGAGCAAATCAACTTAAAAACACATCAAAGAAAAATAAGTTTTCTCCAACTGCAATGGAAAGTTTCGAAAAAGATTCTAGTTTCATCCAGCGACAACTTACAGACAACCAGTACATCGCAAGAGCCGCTTTGCGTTATCTAAAATGTCTTGTTGACAATCCTAGCGATGTTTGGGCAACAAATGGAAGCATGACAAAACTTTTACGCGACAAATGGGAAATGGATTCTATCCTCTGTCGTAAATTTACAGAAAAAGAAGTTGCTATTCTTGGGCTCAAACCAGAACAAATTGGAAATTACAAAAAGAATAGATATGATCATCGTCATCATGCAGTAGATGCTGTAGTTATTGGACTTACAGACAGAAGCATGGTTCAAAAACTTGCAACTAAAAATTCTCATAAATCTAATAGAATTGAAATTCCAGAACTTCCAATTCTTAGATTAGATTTAGTTGAAAAAGTAAAAAACATAGTTGTTAGTTTTAAACCAGACCATGGTTCAGAAGGCAAACTTTCAAAAGAAACTTTACTTGGTAAAATAAAAGTCCACGGAAAAGAAGTATTTGTTTGTCGAGAAAACCTTGTTTCTCTTTCAAAAAAAAATCTTGATGATATTGTTGATGATAAAATTAAACAACATGTAAAAGAATATGTTTCTAAACGAAAAGGTGAAAAGATTGAAATTATCTTAACAGATTTTTCAAATGAGACAGGAATAAAAAAAGTACGTTGCATAAACAGAGTTCAAACTCCAATAGAAATTGCGTCCGGAAAAGTACCAAGGTACCTTGCTCCAGAAGATTATTTTGCAGCAGTAATCTGGGAAATTCCAGGTGAAAAGAAAACCTTTAAAGCTCAATACATAAGAAGAAATGAAGTAGAAAAGAATTCCAAAGGCGATAATGTTGTAAAACCTTCTGTTTTGGAAAGTGGAAAACCTCATCCTGCTGCAAAACAAATCTGTATGTTACACAAGGATGATTATTTGGAATTTAGTGATAATGGAAAGATGTATTTGTGTAGAATTGCAGGATACTCTGCTACACAAAATAAACTTGATATAAGACCTGTTTATGCTGTAAATAATTCAGCTGACTGGATTTATTCTACAAACGAGAATATGCTTATAGGTTATTGGAAACCTATAGCCGGACAAAACTATGTTTCTGTAAATTCGCTTTTTTTCCAACTACAAGCTCATCCAATAACAGTTTCTCCAATTGGAAAGGTTTATAGGAAGTAGAAACTCTATACAATCATTAAATTTGTAGCTTTTGCCGATAATTTAATGTGCTTAATAGAGTCTTAGAGATTGCAGAAGAAAACCGCTATCTTTCTCTAAAGCGAGGCTTTATTGTCATCCAGCAAGGAAATGAAGAACTTGGTTCTGTTCCACTGGATGATATTGTTGTTTTATTATTATCTGCACAAGGTGTTACACTAACAAAAAATGTTATAAATGCTTTATCAGAAAAAGGCTGTATAACTGTATTTTGCGGGAATAATTATACTCCTGTTAGTATGGTTCTTCCCATTGCTAGTCATACTTATTTTACAAAAATCATTAAAACTCAAATCAACGCCTCTGAACCTCTAAGAAAAAGAATCTGGCAGAAGCTTGTTGTTCAAAAAATTAAAAATCAGGCATTAAGCCTTAAATTCTGTGGAAAAGAAACAAATATAGAATTACTTAAAAACATTTCCAAAACAGTAAAATCAGGAGATCCCGACAATAGAGAAGCTTATGCTGCAAGAATGTATTGGAAAGTCTTATTTGGAGATACATTCACCCGCAACAAAGATGGTGAGGATAACATCAATGCTCTATTAAATTATGGATACGCAATTATGCGTGCCTGCATGGCAAGAACAATTTGTGCACATGGTTTAATACCTTCTCTTGGCGTACATCATGATAATAATTTAAACCAATTCTGTCTTGCAGATGATTTATTCGAAATATATAGACCTATTGTAGATACATTTGTATATAAACTCGTAGAAAATGGAGAAACGGAACTTAAACCTGAAACTAAAAAAGTCTTAGCTAGTATATTAAAAGTGAAGATTCATACATCTGAAGGGGAAAGTCAGGTTGTACAGAGTATGCAATATATGGCGTCTTCTTTTGTTAATGCATTAAAAATTGGAAAACCAGACATTGAACTACCCTCTTGGGAAGGAAATGAAAATGGAATTACCATTATTGAATAGGTATGAACTTATGTGGATGATTGTCTTATTTGATTTACCTGTTATTGAAAAAACAGAAAGAAAAGAAGCAACAAAATTCAGAAATTTTCTTTTGGATAACGGTTTTGGAATGATTCAATATTCTATATATACAAAATTATTTTCTGGTAAAGATTCCTGTGAAAAATATTACAAACTCATACAACAGAACTTGCCGAGTGAAGGTAAAGTTGATATCATAACCATAACAGATAAACAGTATGGAAACATTATCAGCTATCAATCGACCGAAAAAGTCGAAAAAAAACAGCCAGAACAACTCAGTCTATTCTAATTTTTTGTTAAAAAAAATACGTCCAATGCAACCTATCTCTTTATACTCTCAAGAATTACATCAGACGTATTATAACTGATTAATTTTTCCGGTCAACCTGCAACACGGACTGCAGGAAAAGATAGACAACTACTATTATAACTGATTAATTTTTCCGGTCAACCTGCAACTAAAAGTTGAGTCCATGTTCACTCCGTCGAATTATAACTGATTAATTTTTCCGGTCAACCTGCAACAATAAATGAATTATATAATAATGCAAATAAATTATAACTGATTAATTTTTCCGGTCAACCTGCAACTCGTGAAGATTATTTTACTACATCAAAAAAATTATAACTGATTAATTTTTCCGGTCAACCTGCAACATTCAATAGGGACTTGGGAAACCCCTATTATTATAACTGATTAATTTTTCCGGTCAACCTGCAACTTGGCGCGGTTCAACCTGAAAAGCAGTTAGATTATAACTGATTAATTTTTCCGGTCAACCTGCAACAATCTTTTAAGGTGGCTTTTACAGCGTCAATTATAACTGATTAATTTTTCCGGTCAACCTGCAACAAATTATCTATCCTTAACCCAGCCCCCTATATTATAACTGATTAATTTTTCCGGTCAACCTGCAACTTAATGAACTTGAAAAAGATGTAAAGCAGAATTATAACTGATTAATTTTTCCGGTCAACCTGCAACTCAATAAGTATCGAGCTCATTACAGAGACAATTATAACTGATTAATTTTTCCGGTCAACCTGCAACGCTACACGAAAACGAAAATAAAGAAATTCCATTATAACTGATTAATTTTTCCGGTCAACCTGCAACGTCATTGCCTTTAATATTATTGTTATTAGATTATAACTGATTAATTTTTCCGGTCAACCTGCAACAGCAGACCTTGAGAGAGAAAACAGGATATTATTATAACTGATTAATTTTTCCGGTCAACCTGCAACAGCGTTAGAGCTTTATGAGTTTGCTCCAAAATTATAACTGATTAATTTTTCCGGTCAACCTGCAACATAAAATTAAAGGAGTTTTATTATGAAAAAATTATAACTGATTAATTTTTCCGGTCAACCTGCAACTGATAGTGAGCGTGATAGTCTGATTAGTCTATTATAACTGATTAATTTTTCCGGTCAACCTGCAACCTCGCCATTTTGAAAACAACTGCATCCTCAATTATAACTGATTAATTTTTCCGGTCAACCTGCAACGACATTCAGGAAATTGCCTACGACCGAAACATTATAACTGATTAATTTTTCCGGTCAACCTGCAACGCAATCTGTCTCCTCAAATGCAGTTTATAAATTATAACTGATTAATCTTTCCGGTCAACCTGCAACGCATTGCCATTGTTGTTCACATTGGTAAAAAAAATATAACTGATTAATCTTTTCGGCCAACCTGCAACGAATAAATCGAATCGATCTTAATCATCACTATTATAACTAATTAATCTTTCCAGTCAATTCGAATTTCTATTGACCTTATAATACATTATGTCACAAAAAATCACTTTTTTTCAATTTTTTTTCCAAATTTTTGTAATAAACCCCATTTTTTTTCTAATACTATATAGACAAAAAAACAGTTTGCCTAAGGAGTTTTTTATGAGTAATACTTATCATACAAAATCGGTTGATGAATTAACCTTTACCGACGATGGCATGTTCCAGGCTGTTATGCACGATCCTGTTGCATGTTCAAAAATTATTGAGCATCTGCTGCATGTTCAAGTTGACCACATTGATTATCCCGAACTAGAAAAAACGATTGCACCATACTACACAAGCAAGGGAATTAGAATGGACGTCTATATCAAAAACTCTTCCAGAGTCATAGACATAGAAATGCAAGCAAGTTCCCTGGATGCACTTGGAAAACGTACCCGCTATTACCAGAGTATGATCGATATCGACTGCCTTATAAAGGGAGATGATTATTCAATGTTAAGGGAAAGTTATATTCTTTTTATTTGCAAACACGACCCTTTTAATGACGACAACTCAAAACCTTTTGGGCTTCCCTGTTACACATTCAAAACTGTATGTTCTGAGAACAGAGAAGTAAATATTGATGACAAAACCACCAAGGTGGTTTATAATTCAAGTGCATACAAGAAAGAAGAAGATGAATGGATCCGAAGCTTTCTTTGTTATGTATATACAGGTGAAGCTGGAGAAGATGACTTTGCAAACTATCTTTCTGCAATGGTAGAAAAGATAAAACAGGATGAAAAATTCAGGAGTTTATATCTGTCTATGAATTTACATGACCGGGATATCATAAAAGAAGCGACTCAGCAAAAAGCTATTGAGACTGCAATCAATCTGCTTAAAATGAATCTTGGAAATCCAGAACAGATTGCTAAGGCTGCAAGTCTTCCTCTTGAAAAAGTTCTGGAACTCCAGAACCAGATTGGAGAAACTCATGTTAGAAAACATACCGCGTTTTGATATGGCCAGACCACCGATGAAACAGCATCTTTTGCCGCTGGCATGGCTGCTTTCGTTTCCTGATGTAATTAAACA
>JAEEGL011039928.1_pt1 | contig 21771 bp, 17 predicted proteins | sample 9134231 | NCBI WGS metagenome assembly JAEEGL01 (sample SAMN16246548, study PRJNA631951) | gut metagenome | biome: gut microbiome; feature: rumen; material: fiber-attached | host: Bos | place: Iran: Karaj | collected 2018-10
ACGTTGCGATTAAAACCTATGGACCAGAATATAAGAAAGCCATGCAGGCTGTGAGAAACAGAATCCCATAAAAGCACTAAATAGCCAATAGGAACTGACGATACCTAAAACATCTTTCGACCGCTCATGATTTGCAATCCGGCCGCAGTGAGTATAAGGATTTGCAATCCGGCCGAATAGAAAGCCCCGAAGGGGCGACAGAAGACGATGGTGAGCACCAATCGTCCGATGGTGAGGACCAATTGTCCAGGCAGGGGTGAAGCGTAGCGGAACCCCTGCTTCACGACAGAGGCAAAAAAGCCCCGAAGGGGCGACAGAGCACAGGCAGGCGGTGAAACCCCGAAGGGGTGTAACCCCTGCTACACGACAGAAGTATATACAGTGCCGAAGGTACGACAGACCATCCACGCCAGTTGGAATCTGTCACCCCTTCGGGGTTGTGTTACCGATGTCGACCATGCAGGGGTTACACCCCTTCGGGGTTTCACCGCCTGCCTGTGGTCTGCCACCCCTTCGGGGTTAGCTGGCGCCCGCCCGTGTTCTTTCTCTTCCTAAAAAGTTGTATATGTTGTTTATGTTGTCTTAAAATAAAATAAGGTGTCGGCATCGCCATTCCCCTGACACTGGCCTTACGGGCCAACGGGCTGGCACAAAGGCTACGGATAGGCGCGTCAGCGGGCTGGCACAAAGGCTACGGGTAGGCGCGTCAGCGGGCGCTCGAGCTCTGCTCGCTTGCTACCGCAGGGACGCAAGAATGGGCCTGCCCCTACATTGGCGGCCTCGCCTTCCCGCGAACTATGGCGGTAGCAAATTCGTCAATCTTCACTCTTCACTTAAAAAAGTCTTCACTTAAAATGTTGTCATTAACCCGAATCGGTCATTAGACTTATTTGACACGTATTACACGGATTAACACTGCTTCTTTGCGGAAAATCCGTGTTAATCCGTGTAATCCTTGCCTAATGACCGATTCGGGTTAAAAGATGGCTGCAATGCGGCGAATCTGTTTGAGCTTCTCCATAAACGAGTCGTCGCGCTCGGCCATTAGCATGTCATATTCGTTCTGCATGGCAAGCAGGGGGGCGGCATCCACCCCGAGGGCGGCCTCCATCATCATGGCCAGTTCGGTGCTGAGCGACCGTTTGCCGTTTAGCATTTCATTGAAAGAGGAGTAGGAAATGCCAATCTCCTTGGCAAGCCCGCGTTGCGAAATGCCACGGTATTCCAGTTCGTCCTTCAGCACCTCACCGGGATGGGTGGGCTGAAAGGGCTTCAAGTTGTTGGCTATCATCTGTGGATTAACTCCTTCAAGTGTCGTCATGTCTCGTCCTCCTTCATTTATAATGGTTTGACAATTCAGTAATGTTACATATCGTGGCAATCAGCTTGCCTGCTGCTTCATTAGGTTGACAACTTTCACGTACTTGCTGACAATCTGAGGCTGGAAGCGGTGTTTCTTGTCGCTCACCTTGCCTTTCATGTAGAGTTCCTGTAGGTATGTCTGCTTGAATGTCATACGGCCGCAAAGGTACAAAAAGTTTGGGATTTTCGCAAATTTATGAACAACTATTTTATGTTTAATGGCTGCAAGGTAAATGCAAAACGATGCCTTCGAAAACTTAGTAAATAGTTTATTGTGAATAGTTGCTGCCGCCAGAGTGGCCCTACTGGCGGCCTCGCCCGTCCCTCCGCCGCGTTGTTGCGGATGGGCGCTTGCGCCCAGGATGTTGTCCGTGTTCTTTCTCTTCCTAAAAAGTTGTTCCTGTTGTTTATGTTGTCTTTAAATATAATAAGGTGGCGGCAGACATTGCCGCGAACGCTGGCCCTGACGGGCCAACGGGCTGGCACGGGGCCTGCCCCTACACTGGCGGCATCGCCAGTTCCTCCGCCGCGTTGTCCGGGATGGGCGCTTGCGCCCAGGATGTTGTCCTCATCTTTTCTCTTCCTAATAAGTTGTACATGTTGTTTATGTTGTCTTTAAATAAAATAAGGTGGCGGAGGGCATTGCCGCGAACACTGGCCCTGCGATTCTCGGGAATTGCGTGCTAATTCTCGGGTTTTGCGATTTTATTCTCGGGAATTGCATGCTGATTCTCGGGAATTACGACCTGAATCTCGAGATTTGCGAATGAAAAAAAGGGTGGGGGAAAAAGACCAAAAAGTATTTGAATTAACAAAAAAACATCCTGCGCATCCGACGCATCCGACGCCTATATTTAGGCGTCGGATGCGTCGGATGCGCAGGATAATTTTTACTTTAACTTAGCATACCAACCACGTAACCCCATGCACCCGTGTTGGAACCCCGCCGCCTTGAGGGCCATGGTGAGGGCCTTGATGTTAGGCACGTCGGCGCTGCGGACGTGGCGGCGCAGCTCCTCCTGGATGTCGATGGCGCGGAGGAAGAAACGCTTGTCGCGAGGTGCCGGCTCGTAGATGCTGGTGAGGATGACGACAGGCGACGAGAGCTCGAGGAACTGCTGGTTGTGCTCGGTGAGGAGCGCCTCCTCGTCGGGGGTGAGGTGGTAGCGGGCACCGTGCTCCAGCTCATAGAGCGCCTGCGCGTAGAGCTGCTGGTGGCAGTAGGGCGTGACGGTGTCGATGATGCCGCTGACAGGACAGCAGAGGTAGCGACGCGAGCCCGTAGGGTCGGTGAGCGGCTGCGTCTCGTTGGTGGTGGCAATGAACGATGCCATGCGGCGGCGTAGCTGGTACTGGTCGGAGCGCATGCGGCGGCTCTGTACGTCGTGCTCGGTGAGCAGACGCTTGATCTTCGCCTGCTCGCGGACGGTCTTGCTGTTATACTCGTCGATGCACACCAGTGCCATGCGGCTGAGCAGACGCTCCACCTGCTCGGCATTGTCCATCTTCACGTCGTCGATGAAGTATTCGCGCAGCTCGCGGGGCAGCAGCTGGCGGCAGAAGGTGGTCTTGCGCGTGCCCTGCGGACCGATGAGCATGGGCACGAGGGCGTTGCCATGGTCGTTACTCATGGCGAGCCACTGCGCCACCATGGCCAGCAGCCAGCGGTGGAAGACCTCGGGCCAGAATGCCCATGTGGTGGGTACACGGCGTGCCGTCTGCGCGATGTAGTCGGTACGGTGGTCCCAGCGTGGCAGCTGTGCCAGGAAGCTGTGGAGAGGGTTCCACGAGGGGACGAGCGACGAGCGCACGTAGAGCTCGATGTCGATGCTCCACGCCACGCCGACGTCCTTCATCTGTTCGAAGGCGATGCGGCGCAGGTCGCGGTCGGTGAGCGGTAGCCACGGCTGGTCGGTGGTGGCTCCGCGCGCACGGAACTCCTCGATCTGTTTCATCTCGTTGTAGCGCAGCTCATAGCGGCGGCGGAAGAAGTCCTCCACACGGCGGGCAATGAGCTCCTTATGTGACATCTGCGACGTCAGGCGCCCCTGTGGCGGACAGGCATAGACGCTTTGGAAGATGCTGCGGACGAGCGTCTCGTCGAGGGTGACACGCGGATGGTGGAGCGTGCGCTGGATGCAGAGCTCCTCGCTGAGGTCAGCACGGTGGCAGTGGCCGGCCAGCTGGGTCACCATGTCGGTGGGCTCCGTACTGTCGAGCAGTGCATGTTTCATGCAGACGAAAAACTCCTGGTCGGCCTGCTGGTGCTGACGGGCTACCTCGTCGTCGGCAGCAGCGTCACGGCGGTAGTCGTCGATGGCGGGCAGCATGGTGGTGCCCACGACGGGCAGCGCCATGGCCGTAGGGTTACAGACGGCTGTGGCATCGCTGCTCAGGCGGCAGCCGCTGCTGGTGGCGTCGGCCACGTGGCACTGACAGGTGGCCTCGACAAAGCAGCGGGCCACCTCGCGTGCCTTTGCCAGGAAACGGTGGTGGGCAGCCTCGTCGGCAGGCCACTGGCCGTCGGCAGGTGCACAGCGGATGGCAACATGCAGCTGACGGCCGCCGTGGGCGGTGAAGGCCAGCGCGGTCTGTGGCAGTTGGGCGACACACTGCTTCAGACGCTCAGGACCCTCGTCGGCGGCGTCGAGCGTCAGCAGCACCAGGCCGGTGGTGGCGGCGTAGTTCCAGTGACGGTCGTAGAGGGTGTCGATGATGAGCCATGGCAGGCGGTCGGTATTGGCTGTCTGGCCGCGCAGCTCCTGACGACGGAGGCTGTCGACGACCTGTTGGTCTTCCTGGCGCTGCATGCGTCCGGCAAGCAGTGACAGGTCGGTGGCGATGGGCATGCCCATACGCCCCTTCAGTGTTTTTGTGCGTGTAATCTTCATTGGGGAGAGTTTGTTTTTGGGAGTTTGTTTTTGGGAGTTAGGGGAGTTTGATTTGGGGAGTTTGATTTGGGGAGTTAGGGGGAGTTAAGGGGAGTTAGGGGGAGTTAAAGGGACGATAGATTTTTTGGGGGGAGGGGATGGGGAGTTGTGAAGATGGGGAGTTGAAGAGGACAGGCTCGCCGCCAGTGTAGGGGCAGGCCCCCGTGCCAGCCCGATGGCCCCTTAGGGCCAGTGTTCGCGGAAATGTCTGCCGCCACCTGATTTTATTTAAAGACAACATAAACAACAATAACAACTTTATAGGAAGAGAAATGATGAGGACAACATCCTGGGCGCAAGCGCCCATCCTGGACAACGCGGCGAAGGAACAGGCCGCCAGTGTTCGTGGTGTTGTTCTCCGCGGCTGCGCATTGTTGTTTAGAGGTGGTGTACATCATTGTTGTCTTCTTGTCTTGATGTCTTGCTGCCACCTTGTTGTATTATACAGGTAGTCGCCTACGGCGAGAAATCTTACAAATCTAACCAAATCTTTCAAATTATTTGTCTGATTTGTAAAGATTTGAATGATTTCTGCCCCAAAGGGGCACGTCTTCTTGTCTTGATGTCTTCTCGTCTTGATGTCGTGCCGCGGAGAGGGACGTCTGCAGTGGATGCCTACGGCATCGAACGCGCACGTTCGGCCTGGCGCAGCTGGTAGCGGCGCTGGGCGGGAACGGTGTAGAGCTCGTACTTGCATTTGTTGCACACGCCGCGCCAGGCTCCGTCCTTCTTGAGGCGTTCGAACTCGGTCAGCGGCTTCAGCTGGTGGCAGTGGCGGCAGACCTTATAGCCTGCCGCTGCCTGTAGAAGTGTATTACGGTTCATGTTCTTTGTGGAGTTGTGTAGTTGTGGAGTTGTGTAGTTGAGGAGTTTGTAGTTGAGAAGTTGAGGAGTTGTGTGGTTGAGGAGTTGTGTGGTTGAGGAGTTGTGTAGTTGAGAAGTTGAGGAGTTGTGTAGTTGAGAAGTTGAGGAGTTGTGTAGGGGAATAGATCTATCCTACTTTACCTCCTCATCTCCTCAACTCCTTCCTCCATTACCTCCTCAACTCCTCAACTCCTCATCTCCTCATCTTGCCTTATAGTTAGGGATGTGCATGTGGCGGTTACGGCGCTCGTCACGGCAGGCCGAGACATGCAGCCAGAAGCGCGTGCCGCCGCCCGCAAACTCGTAGAGCATCTGATCGAAACGGCAGTTGTTGACGATGAACGTGTACCAGCGGCGGCCTGTCTCGCGGTCGGGCAGCCACAGGTCGGCGGCTTCACCACGCATGTGCTGCGAGTTCTCGGCGCCGTGCACGGCGATGTTCAGTTCCGGACAGCGGTAGCCGCTGTTGATGCGGATGGGGCGTCCGGCGTAGGCACGCAGCGGCTCGAGCACCGTGCGGCACAGGTGCGTCAGGTTCGCGATGGCCACGCAGTCGGGTTCGTTACTGATGTTCAGGCGCTCCGCCGTCGCGGAGCTGACGAACTCACTCAGCTTGAAGTGAGGCGTCAAGTGGAAGTCTTGCTTTTTCATTGCTTCATTTGTTGTTAGTGATACAATTTTTGCAAAACTTCTTCCCGGGTTGAAGCTTTTTGCGAGGGCAAAGGTACGGCCTTTCTTCCAACTGGAAAAAACGTCAGGATTGTCAGAACGCTAAAGATTGTTACACGAATGGAAACGCCTGTGATCCAGAGATTTAAAAATACAAAAATCTCCATCGGCATCCCATCGTCTGACAATAGTCCCCTTTTGTCAGAAAATGTCAAGCTTCTTATCAAATATAATCTTCTTTCTCAAGTCGATTAGTAAGAAGTTTTATTGATGGTCTGCCTTCGGCACAACGCGAATATACGTTAATTAGCCGCGAATCAGTCGTTAATTGTTCTTTGCAAAGCGTTTACGACCCATTCGTGTTTTTATTCGCGCATATTCACGTTTAGAAAAAGATTATCGTGAATAATGTAGGATAACTTTTCCTCCTCTTTTTTTGCAAGTTTCCAAATAATTTCGTATCTTTGTCCCGCAAAAGGTATTTGGTTGTTAATTCTTTAGGAAATAAAGCTATAACGATGGAAAGACGACAGGTGATTGAAAGCATTCGTCAGGTGGGACTCAAAACTCTCCCGCCGAATAGTATCTTGCTACTATTTGGCTCACAGGCACGTGGTGATGCCAGCAGGGATTCCGACTGGGACCTGCTCATCCTGCTGGACAAGCCAAAGGTCTCTCTCGATGACTACGGCGTCAGCTATCCATTCCGTGAATTGGGATGGGACTTGGGCGAAGAAATCAACCCGCAGGTTTACTCCAAGAAAGAATGGGCTGACTATAGCTTCACCCCTTTCTACAAAAATGTTGAACACGACAAACAAGTGATTCTATGAGTCTAACAAACGAGGACAGAGAGCTAATCATTCGCAAAGAACTGGAAAGAGCGCACGAAACCTTTGAGGAAATAGAGGTAATGCGTCAAGCAGGCAAGTGGAATGGTGCTGCTAATCGCATTTACTATTCTGTTTTCCACGCTGTCAATGCGCTTTTCATTTTTGACGGACTACAGACCGTCCGCCATAAAGGGTCACACGCACTTTTTAGTCAGCAATATGTGAAGACAGGCAAACTACCCTCTGATTTTGGTCGCTTCTATAACAACTTGCAGACTTTGCGAGAGAAAAGTGATTATAACTGTTTTTATGATGTAGATGAGCAGGATGTAATTGCAGGAATGGATAAAGCCCATTTATACATCGATGCAATAGAAGCCTATATAAACAAGTGACATTTGGAAAAGCATTTAACCCCTACCGCCTATGACATATACAAACAGGCAATAAGGACATATAGAAATTGAAGCGTCCAGCTTAGAATCTTTTCTCCTGAAATTTCGCCAAAATTAAGAGACGACCAAGAGTAAAAGCAAGGATGCTCACGCCATCGGCGTGGGCTTTTACTCGTAGATGGTTGCAAGGTGTTTGCCAATACCTCCGGAACGTAGACGAAGTTAGAAGTCCACGTTTTGTCATATTTCAATCGACTATACATCGTAACTATAAACTTAAAAAATACAACTAATTATGAAAAAGAAATTATTCCTTCTATGTTCGGCCTTGGTGTGGACAGTCGCACTAATGGCTCAAGAAATCTCTGTGGTTGCCCCAAATGGCAATACACAGCTATACACCACGCTCACGAAAGCCATCGAGGGCGCTGCGAACAACAGTACCATTTATCTCCCCGGAGGAAGATTTGCCATCCATGACAGTGTAAGAATCACCAAGCCGCTCACCATCATCGGCATCGGGCATTACCTGAGTAATGACGGAAATGAGGATGGGCGCACGTTCATTGATGGCCATCTTAGTTTTGATGAAGGAAGCAGTGGGAGTAGTGTGATGGGGTGTTATCTCGAAAAAAGTATTAACATTGGTACTAATTTAGGCCACGGATACGAATCAACCGTTAATGATTTCACTCTAAGATACTGCAATGTATGGGATGTTTGTGTAAACAGTTCTTCGACAGGAACAAAAATCAATCAGAGCTACATTCGAGCTGTAATCTATTTTAATAACACAAGTGGGGATGTGACTAATAACATAATGTCAAGCATTCACAATATGAATGGTGGTACAATAAGCAATAATCTTTTTCCGAATTATGTAGATTTAAGTAGCGTTAACAATGTCACCATATCTGATAATGTTTTTGTGCGAGGAGTTTATCATTCTGGTTCTGGAGTATCAGTATATCACAATCTATTCTTCGGCGTGACGTGGGGAGAAGATTGTCTCGACTTGACCGATATGAATCGGTCTGATGTCTTTATAAAAGATGATCGCATTGCCTCAACGTCGAATTATCATTTCAAAACCGACTATAAACAATATGAAAGCCAATATGGTATATATTCCGGCACGAGTTTCAACGACAAGCAAATGGCACCCGTTCCCTATATCATCGCTAAGCAGGTGGCTTCGGAGACCGATGCTGAGGGTAAGCTGAACATCAAAATTCGCGTGAAGGCAAGCGAGTAAACAACTATAGTATAAAGAATCAACTCTAAACCTTTACTATCATGATAAAGAAACTATTCGTCATATTGATAGCATTTGCGTGTACAGCTACGCTGATGGCTCAGGAGATTACGGTGGTTGGCTCCAATGGCACCACCCATTTTTACCGTACGTTGACTCAGGCTATTGAAAAGTCTACCGACAACTGTGTCATCTACTTACCAGAAGGCGGCTTTGCCATACACGACTCAGTAAAAATCACCAAGAAGGTTACCATCATCGGCGTGGGCCATCGCGGAAAGCAAGGCAAGGTGGACGGCGTGACCAACATCGGCGGCAACCTCTTTTTCGAGGAGGGCAGCAACGGCAGCTCGGTGATGGGATGTTACTTGGGAGGAACGCTGAACGTGAACGTGAGCGACTTCTTGCTGAGGTACTGCAACGCGGGAAACATCAACGTAGTTTCCACGTCCGTCGGCACTATCATTAACCAGAACTACGTGCGCGGCGACATCAACTACAACAATGCGCGTGGAACGGTGACAAACAACATCCTGAGACGTGTGAACAACATGAATGGAGGAACCATCCGATATAATGTTTTCGCACGGGACACCTCTTTGGGAAATGTCTCCAATGCATTTATCTCCGATAACGTCTTCGTGGTATGGGGTAGCCATTCCGGTTCTGACATCAAGGCATACCATAACCTTTTCATCGGTGCGGAGTGGGGCGATGATCCCCTCAACCTGACTGACGTGACGGCTGCGGATGTGTTCAAGAAAGACGATGGCGTGACAACCTCGTCGGACTATCATTTCCAAGAAGGTTACAGCCAGTATGAAATCAAATACGGAATATACGCCGGCACAGGATTTAAAGACATACAGGCAGCTCCAGTCCCTGGCCTTATTGTAAGGAAAGTAGATGAGCAGACGAACACGTCGGGTCAGCTCAAAGTTCAAGTGCGGTTAAAGCCGGCAGAATAAAGACGAGCCCTGAAATATGAGAAGAGAGATTTTGTTCATGTTAATCTGCCTGATGGGTTGCCAACACATAGCCGCTAACCCGGTGACGGACTCTCAGGCAAGGAAGTTCTCGATGACCACGAGAATGTTCCTCAAAGAACTGGATGACGGCGGTTTCGACCCCGTGAAGCAGGAGGCGAGGCGAAAGGCGAGAATGAAGCAACACGGCTTGCTGAAACCTGAAACCCTCCGCCGCAGCAAGAACGATGGACGTTTCTATGCCGCCCCCGATACCATCAACGGTCGTGCCTACGTCTCTGCCTTCATCACACTTGAGGACAACAACGACGTGAGTGCATTGGAAGCTCTCGGCGTGCAAGTCCAGTGTAAGTTCAATGATGGCATCATCACGTCAGAGATACCGGTTGATAAGATTAACGATGTGGCGGCAATGAGTGATGTGAAACGAATTAGCGTGGCGCGGATTTTGAAACCATGCACAAACCATGGTCGTATGTACACCAACACAGATGACATTCTTACCCTTTCCGCCGATGCACTTAGAGCAGGCATCGATAACAAGTACGATGGTAAGGGCGTCCTCCTTGGTATCATTGATACAGGTATTGACTTCCAACATATAGCGTTCAAGGACAAAGACGGTAATAGCCGCATTGTTGGTGGATATATGTGGAATGGAAAAAAGGAAACAGACTACAACCAGAATAATATAAATAGTGCTACTACTGATGATAAGACTATGGACCATGGCACTCATACGGCATCAACAGCTGGAGGTTCCAGTGTTATCATTGATGGTAACAATGTAGTTGTGACTGACGAACATGCCAACGCAACTTATGGTGGAATGGCTCCTAATGCTGATTTGTTCCTTTGTGGAATTTGTCATTTAGAAGACACATACATCGCCAATGCATTTGAAAGAATTATTTCTTATGCAGATTCCTATAATCAGCCAGTCGTAGTTAGTAACAGCTGGGGAGGCATGCAAGGGCCAAGAGATGGTTCTGGCGAATTCTCAGATATTTTGAATAGCTTTTTCAACAGCAGCAAACCAAATCACATTTGTCTTTTTTCATCTGGGAACAGTGTAGGAAATAGTTATAATGGTGAGGGAGGTGGTATTTATGTTTCAGATTTGGCTAGTAAAAATAACCCATTAGGCACTATCATAAGGGGATCCTTTCCACCATACTATGATGGTGGTTTTGCATATTGTGGCCAGTTGGCCTATGCATGTCCTAGGTTTGTTAATGGAGTTAGTTTAGAGTGTAAGCTGTATGTCCTAAACAACAGTACAGGTGAGATAATTGCCACAATACCAATTACGGAAAGTGGAGTGGTATCAGGACTTCACAACTATTATTACGGAGATTTGTATGTTGAATTCGAAAATAATGATACTGGTGGTGTGCTCCTTTATACGAAACATGATGTGAATGATTACTATTCCTATGAATTCATTGTGTCAAAAAGTACCCATACCACAACAAAGAATGGAAACACATATAATGATAGTGATTACACATTGGCTTTCGAAGTGTATCCAAAAAATGGGAATGCTGTCATTGACATGTGGGGTGAGGTGTCTTATTTTACTAACCATTTAAGAACAGACGATCATAACTGGATAGCAGGGTCGGACGACTTCTCTGTTGGCCCTGAAGTAACAATTAAAAACACAATATCTGTCGGAGCCTATGTCACAAGAGCCGCAGGGAAAGACTACAAAGGAGATTGGCATTTGATTAATGACAGAGCATATTCTTTTGGTGACATCGCTCCTTTCTCTAGTTATACTACCGCAGAAAAAAGCCTTACCGGGGAATTCTATCCTTGGATAACAGCACCAGGAGCTTTGGTTATCTCAGCGGTTAATAGTTTTAATGAATCTGGCAACTATCTGAAGGATAATTTTGACGAGAAAACTTATCGTGTTAATAGCAACAAGACTTATCCTTACGGTACAATGGAGGGCACCTCTATGTCTTGCCCCGTTGTTGCTGGCATCGTAGCCCTTTGGCTGCAAGCTGCGAAGGAGAAAGGACTGGAATTGACGACCAGTGATGTGAAGCAGATAATGGCAGAAACGGCAATTAAAGACGAGTTTGTTACCGGTGCAAATTCCACTCACTTTGGCAATGGTAAGATTGACGCGTTGGCAGGTCTAATAAAGGTCCTTGCGAAAGCCAATGTCGTTGATAACCTTTCTGTTACAAACTTAGAATTAATTGATGGCGATATGGAGAGAGGTTTGATAGATGGTACCAGCGTACGTGGAACGGTATATATAAAAAACAACGATACCGTGATAAAGAATGCAGATGTCATCATCGGGCTGACTGATGTGGAGACGCCGCAGGCAACAAAGACCAATAATTTCAGTGTGTCAATCGCTCCGAATACAACCGTTGGCTATAACTTCAGCTTCGATAACCTAACTGATGGACACCATTATGTTATCACAGTCTCGTATGCAAACGGCACGGAGTTCTATCAGTCGTCCCAACTACTTTGCACGACTAACGGCATGGGAGAGGTGGAATCGGGCGACCAAGCTCTAACGGCATTTGAATACTGGTTCGATGGTAATATCAGCTCACGGCAATGGGCTAGCTTGAGTGGTACATACAAAGTGGTGAATGTAGGTATTGATGCCACGCAGCTGGACGACGGCATCCATAAGTTCAGCTTCCGCGTCAGGCAATCTGACGGGAAATACTCTGCTGTCAGCAGCTCGCTTTTCCTGAAGACTACTCCAGGTGAGGCAACGCGTCTGGAATATTGGGTTGATGGTGACATTACAACACGTAAGTACATTGAGGGGCAGAGCGTTTCTGCTGGAGGCTTCATGGTCAACGACTATTTGGACCTGAGCGGCGTAACGCCGGGTGTCCACCGCCTCTTCCTGCGTGGGCGCAGTGCCGACAATAAGGTTGTTTCTGCCGTTACCTCGGTGCCCATTCTCGTAAAACGGCCCATGCCAGAAGGCAACAAGGTGGTGTATTGGATTGACGACAATGTTGACCAGCAGGAAAGTATCAGCTTCGATAACTCCTCTGAAGTCAACTCTCTTGACCTGGACTTGTCAGACTACACAAAATACCCTGTTGGTTTCCACAGGCTCAACATGAAATTAGCCTTGCAAGACAAGGGAGAGAGCGCCATCCTTTCTGACGGCTTTTTCAAGTCTCCAGCTGGTCAGGCCACACGCCTTGAATATTGGCTTGACGGCGATTATAAGAACACTAGCAAAAGCATTACTGGTCAGGCCACTGACGGGGAATACATCTTCAACAGGACTTTGGATTTGAACAATGTAACACCCGGTGCTCACCGTCTTTTCATGCGTGGCAAGAGTTCTGATAACAAAATCGTATCAGCTACCACCTCCGCCCCCATCATGGTGAAGTCGCGTTATAACCCGGAAAGAGCCACAATGGAGTCCTATATGCTTGTGGTAGACAAAGACAGCATAGCGTCGACAGGGCCGATGAGCGCCACAAATGAGGCGGAACTCGACTATACGCTGAATGCCGGCCTTCTGGCTGAGGGCACGCATACGCTGAAGTATACTTTCTGGAACTCGTTCGGCAGATCCGTTACCGATGAGTCTTCATTCTGGGTTTCAAAGCTTGCGGCTATTCTCGGCGACGTCAACAACGATGGTCAAGTGGGTATCGGCGACATCGTGGCTGTCACGAACGTCATGGCGGGCATCACCACCGACAGCAGCGTCGTGGCCCGTGCCGACGTGAACGGCGATGGCCAGGTGGGCATCGGCGACATCGTGGCCATCACGAACATCATGGCGGGCGTAGGAAAGTGAAAAGTGATAAGTGAAAAATGACAAGTGAAAGAATCCATCCCACCAGTAACATGGCGGGATGGATTCCTTCTTTTTCACATTTTTGGGCAAATCTCAAAATGTTTTGACGGAAAACATGTAGAAATCTCACAATTTCTCCAGTTTGTCAATGAGTCGCTTGGCTTTGTGGGGATTGTTGGGGTCGGCTTGCTTCTTGATCTCGCTCTGCAGTGACTCCTGCTTTGAGGGTACGATGGCGCCGGAGGACATCTGGATCCAGAGCAGGCGCTGGAGCACCTCCGCCATGTGGTGACGGCTGCCACTGTTCCAGGCGAGCAGTTTCCTGTGTGCATCGCTGCATGTCCAGATAAGATAGTTGATGAAGTTGGCCTGCCAGCCGTTGACGAGCACTGCTTTCTGCTCTGTGACGGTCACCAGCACGTGGTGCTCCAGTAGACGGATGAACATCAGGTAGGCATCGTAGTAGCGAGCAGGGGCGATGTAGAAGTCGAGCTGGCGGGCCAGGAAGCGGGAGCGCTCGTCGTCGTTCAGCAGCTGACAGTGGGGGACAAACATGAGGTGACTCTGATAATCCCTCATCAGATCCATGGCTAAACGCTCGCGCCCGGTATAGCTCTCAAAAGGCATGTCAAGGGCAATGCTTTCGTAGTATTCAAATAACTTCTCAAGGGTGAAACCGCCATTCAAGTTGCCAAAACGGGGAGCATCAGCCGGGCCTGCAGACAAAGATCCCTGATCTTTGCCTGGCATACGTCTGCCGATGTCTTTCCGCTTTGCCATAGGGCGTAGGGGGTTAGGTGAATACTAAGACTACTTTTATAAGACATGTATTTATGATTTAAGGACGTGGGTTATCCTTGTTTTTGGCGCGAAGCCATTCTGACCACGTTTGCAAAAATACAAAATATATACGAAACTAGAAAGAAAACAAATGATTATTTAACAAAAAATAAGGGTTGGGAGTAAAGGAGTAAAGGAGGTAAAGGAGGTAAAGGAGTAGGGAGGTAAAGGAGTAGGGAGGTAAAGGAGGTAAAGGAGTAAAGGAGGTGAGGAGTTGGGGAGTTGTGGAGATGAGGAGTTGTGGAGATGAGGAGTTGTGGAGATGAGGAGTTGTGGAGATGAGGAGTTGTGGAGATGAGGAGTTGTGGAGTTGTGGAGATGTGGAGATGAGGAGTTGTGGAGATGAGGAGATGAGGAGTTGTGGAGTTGTGGAGATGAGGAGTTGTGGAGGTAAAGTAGAATAGATCTGCAGGTGCGTTCTGCCGCCCTTTCGGGGCTTATATAAAAACGGGAACCCCGCCTTTAGGAGGGGTTCCCGCCTGTAATCTGCCGCCCTTTCAGGGCTAATTTTGAACGGGAATACCTTTCACGGGGGTTGGCACCCCCGCTTGTTATCTGCCGCCCTTTCAGGGCTTACCAACCGTGGATGGTGGCCGAGACACCCATGACGGTGGCGAGCGTTGTGAGGATGGCAATGCCAACCTTGATGAGGAACTGTAAAAGCTTCTTGTTGTCCATTGTTGTGGATGATTTTAGTGTTGATAATCGTGTTGTAAAGCAACGCGGTGACCAAGCAAGCCACCGCGTAAAGAGCGTGATTCAGGTTTCGCATTTGCTCCCCACCCCTTTAGGAGTAAAGGAGTAGAGGAGATATGGAGGTGAGGTAGAATAGAACGTCGCCGAATGAGCTTCTTTTTGCTGTATCCCAGATCAGTAGAGGTATTCTACTTTACCTCCTCATCTCCTTACCTCCTCATCTCCTCACCCGGAGGAGTGTTTAGCCGTTGCCGTTGCCTTCGTCGTTGTCGTCGGGCGTGGCGTCCGAGGTAGCCGTCTTCGGCGCGTCGAGCGTCAAGTTGAGCTTGCCGCGGAGAATCTTCGACTTCAGGCCAGCCTTGACGCTGCGGTCGGGGCTGAAGCGGAGGACGGCACCGGTGATGTTGGAAGCCGTGAGGTCCTCAGCGGAGGCGGCGCCCTTGCTCTTCAGTGCGATGGAGAAGGTGCCGAGGCCGTTGAGCTTCACCTTCTTCGAGTCCTTGAGGACCTCGACCATGCACTTGTTGAACTTACGGAGGACGCCGTGGACCACATCGTCGGTCCAAACGGAGCCGTGCTCCATGATGTGATCGGCCATCGCGTCGATGTCCATCACGTCGTCGTACTTGGCGCGTGCAAACCATGCGCCCTCTTCGGGGGTCAGCTTGTTAGTGACCTTGACCTTCTGATAAAGAGTCTTTGCCATAGGTTTAAAAAATTAGAGAGTTAATACTGCGTTTGTTGTTGCATCCGGATTGCGCTGCAAAGGTACGACAAAAAAGAGCCGAAATCAAGGTTTTGCCCCCTCGCCGAAAATCCATTTTTTTTCATAGACATCAAGACAAGAAGACAACAAGACAAGTAGACAATGATGAACACCACCTCTTGACAACAATGCGCAGCCGCTCCCCTCCCTGCTGCTATTCTGAATTCACGTCTTGGGAATCAGTCCGAAGAATCGGTTATAGGTACGCGCAGCCGATGCCGTAGGCATCAGATATTGGTAGCCAGCCATACAGCTACCCCTTTAGGGGTTGCGAAATGGCTGGTGGGAGGACAGGGATGGAATAGCGTGCCTTTAGGTACGCGACCAAGGCACGGTGTTGTCGCGTACCTAAAGGCACGCTGGTCGCTGGCAACGCCGATACCAGCCATTTCGCAACCCCTATGGGGTAGCTGTATGGCTGGCTACGGAAATCTGATGCCTACGGCATCGGCTACCGCCGTCGCTTCCTCCTCCGCTGCGTTGTCCTGGATGGGCGCTTGCGCCCAGGATGTTGTCCTCATCATTTCTCTTCCTAATAAGTTGTACATGTTGTTTATGTTGTCTTTAAATATAATAAAGTGGCGGAGGGCATTGCCGCGAACACTGGCCCTCGGGCCAACGGGCTGGCACAAAGGCTACGGGTAGGCGAGCGCAGTTCGGGAATGGGCCTGCCCCTACATTGGCGGCATCGCCTTTCCGCGAACTACGGCGGTAGCAAATTCTTCACTCTTCACTTTTCATTCTTCACTTAACAGGCGGTAGCAAATTCTTCACTCTTCACTTAAAATGTGATTTGTTTGGTGGTTTGGGAAAAAATGTGTACCTTTGCGCCATGTCTTACGATGCATTGTGCATCATAAATTGTGAATTATGAGATTGAATCGCATTTTACTGCTGTTGGCCGTCCTCGTCATGACGATGACGGCATGGGCTGAGAAGCAGACGGCCCAACTGGAGCGTGTGACCATTTTCACCAATGGCGCACAAGTTGTGAGAACCAAGGCCGTCAGCGTGCAGGCCGGCGAGCAGACCATCACCTTCACGGGCATGTCGCCCTATATGGACACGAACAGCCTGCAGGTGAAGGCCACGGGACACCTCACCGTGCTCGGCGTCAGTCACCGCACGGCGCAGGCTGACAGTGCCTCGCGGTCGCAGGCCCTGAAAAAGGCGGAGCAAGACGTGGAGGACGTGGTGCGTAAGATTCAGCAGCTGAAGGACGAGCGCGACGTCATCAGTCAGCAGAACGAGCTGGTGAAAGCCAACTGCTCGGTGGCCGGTCGCACCGTGGCCACGCCCCTTGCTAATATCAAGGAGCTGAACAACTACTACGCCCAGGAGCTGCTCGCCCTGAAGAAGCGCGACCAGACATTAGCCGAGCAGATTGCCGTGCTCGACAAGGAGCAGAAACGCAAGGAGCATACGCGCGACTCGCTGGCTCGGCAGAAAGCCCGCTATGTCACCGAGGTGGATGTCCGCGTGACGGCCCCACAGGCCGGGCGTGCCACGTTCCGCCTTACCTACTATGCCACCAACGCCAGCTGGTACCCCTCCTACGACATCACCTCGGCCGGGACGGGTCAGCCCATGGACCTGAGCTACAAGGTGAACATCGTGCAGAACACGAAGGAGGACTGGATGAACGCTGATGTCACCCTGTCGTCGGCTAACCCTAACCGCTCGAACGTGGCACCTACGCTGAGCACCTACTGGCTTGACATCGAACGCCCCGTGGAATCTTACGCGGGTAGCATGAAGGGACGGGCATCGAGAAAAGAGGTGATGATGGACAGAATGGAGGCGCGCCCCATGATGGTGGAGAAACCCGTTGAAACAGAGGAGGAGGTCGAGAGCGACATCATCGAGGTGCGCCAGCAGCAGGCGCAGTTCGGCTACGAGTTCCATCTCGGACAACAGCTGTCGCTGCCCTCGCAGACGAAGGCGGTGACGACAGAGATTGCCCGTCACCAGCTGCCCGCCACCTATATCTATAAGTGCTACCCCAAGAAGGACAAGGAGGCGTTCCTCGTGGCTGACGCCACCGACTGGCAGCGCCTGAACCTGATGAAGGGCGATGCCAGCGTCTTCTTCGAGAATGCCTATGTGGGAAAGAGTATTGTCGACCCCTCGCAGGCCACCGACACCCTCCACTTCTCGCTGGGTCGCGACCCGTCGATCAGCGTGCAGCGCACGAAGGTGAACGAGTCGTCGACACGCCGCTTCCTCGGCTCTAACCAGGAGCAGACCATCGCCTGGCGCATCACCGTGAAGAACACGCGCCGCGAGGCCGTCACGCTGCTGGTCTACGATCAGGTGCCCGTCAGTCGGAACGATGACATCACCGTCACCACCGAGGAGCTTAGCGGCGGTGTTTGCGATAAGCAGACGGGCATCGTCAGCTGGCGGATGACCCTACAGCCGGGCGAGAAGCAGGAGCTGCTCCTGAAGTATAAGGCGAAGTACCCCAAGGGATTGACGGTGGAGCTGGAGTGATTTTTGGGAATTGAGAATTGGGAATTGAGAGTTGAGAATTGGGCTACGCCGCTTTTCATTGAACATTGAACATTGAGCATTGAACATTAGCTGCGCCAGTGTGGGCCGCGAATGTTGACGCCAGTAGGGGCAGGCCCGTCAGGGCCAGTGTCCTCGGCAATGCTTGTCCGCATAATACGGCAGCAAATTCTTCATTCATCATTCTTCATTCTTCACTTCATTCCTTAGTGAAACACAAAAAATAGCGTGAATTCTTGCAAAAACATTTGTTTTTCTCATTTTTTTTGTCTACTTTTGCACTTTGAAAGGTAAAAAGCGTAAGGTATGCAAATCAATAGTCATCTGTCGCGGCTCATAGCCGATGTGGCGGCTCACTACGGTGACCGCGAGGCACTCATCTACAAGGACTTTGGTGGCAAGGAGTGGAAATCGTGCTCATGGAACACGTTCGCCGAGCGTGTGCGCCAAGTGTCGAACGCTATGCTCAACATGGGTGTCGGCGTGCAGGAGAACATCGGTGTGTTCTCGCAGAACTCTGTGCAGTATCTGTTCACCGACTTTGGGGCGTGGGGCATCCGGGCGGTCACCATCCCGTTCTATGCCACCAGCTCGGAGCAGCAGATACAGTTCATGATCAACGACGCGAAGATTCGCTTCCTCTTTGTCGGCGAGCAGCAGCAATACGAGAAGGCGCGGCGCGTCTTCGCCACCTGTCAGACGCTGCAGCGCATCATCGTCTTTGACCCGCTGGTGACCATCGCCGAGGGTGACAAGACGGCCATCCACTTCGATGACTTCCTGCGTCTGGGCGAGGGGCTGCCACGCCAGAGCGAGGTGGAGAGCCTGCAGCAGCAGGCATCATGGGACGACATCGCCAATATCCTTTACACCAGCGGTACGACGGGCGACTCGAAGGGTGTCATCCTGACCTGCGGGCAGTACCACGCCGCCTTCGTGGCCAATCATGAGAGCGTGCCCGTGACGCCGCAGGACCGCATCATGAACTTCCTGCCGTTCACCCATGTCTTTGAGAAAGGCTGGAAGATACTGTGCATCACTGAGGGCTGCACGCTCATCGTGAACACCTATCCGCAGGAGGTGCAGCAGTCGATGCGCGAGACGCACCCCACGTGCATGTCGAGTGTGCCCCGTTTCTGGGAGAAAGTCTACATGGGCGTGATGGAGAAGATTGAGAACAGTAGCGCCGTGCAGCGCAAGCTGTTCGAGCATGCCCTTGCCGTGGGCCGCAAGCACAACATCGAGTATGTGGCCAAGGGCAAGCGCCCGCCACTGGCCCTCCACTTGGAGTATGAGATGCTGAACAAGACCGTCTTTTCGCTCGTGCGCCGTGAGCTGGGGCTTGAGAACGCCCACTTCTTCCCCACGGCGGGCGCCACTGTGTCGCACCATGTCGAGGAGTTCGTTCATGCCATCGGCATCAACATGATGGTGGGTTACGGACTCACTGAGAGCCTTGCCACCGTCAGCAACGACCACCTCGGCGAGCCGTACACCGTGGGCAGCGTCGGGCGACCCATCAGCAGCATCAGCATCCGCATCAGCGACGAGGGCGAGATACTGCTCAAGGGTCCCACCATCACTCGAGGCTACTACAACCGCGACGACCTGACGCGACAGGCGTTTACCGAAGACGGCTACTTCCGCACGGGCGACTCAGGCTATCTCGAGGATGGCGAGCTCTTCCTGAAGGAGCGCATCAAAGACCTCTTCAAGACCTCGAACGGCAAGTATATCGCTCCGCAGATGGTGGAATCGAAGCTGCTTGTCGACAAGTATATCGACCAGGTGGCCGTCATTGCCGACCAGCGTAAATTCGTGTCGGCGCTCATCGTGCCTGAATATCGGCTGCTGGAGGAGTATGCTCGCGATCACCACATCACTTTCACCGATCGTCGCGACCTCTGCCAGAACAAGCAGATCAACGACATGCTGCGCGACCGCATCGACACGCTGCAGCAGCAGCTGGCGCACTACGAGCAGATCAAGCGTTTCACCCTGCTGCCGCAACCCTTCTCGCTGGAGCGTGGCGAACTCACGAACACCCTGAAAATCAAGCGCCGCGTGCTCAACGAGAACTATAAGCGCGAGATTGACAAGATGTACGAGGAGAGTTGAGAATTGAGAATTGAGAATTGAGAATTAGGCTGCGCCGTCCCTGCTACGCGAGTTGAAAGTTGAGAAGGGGCTTTGGTTGAAAGCGGCTAAATGGTCTGGTGCGAGATGAGGTTCATGAATTCCTGACGCGTCTTGGCCTGGCTGAAGGCACCGCTGAACTCGCTGGTGGTGGTGATAGAGTTCTGCTTCTCGACGCCTCGCATCTGCATGCACATGTGGCGTGCCTCGACGACGACCATGACACCTAAAGGATGGAGGGTCTCGTCGATGCATTGGCGTATCTGCAGCGTCATGCGCTCCTGCACTTGCAGGCGGTGACTGAAGATATCGACGACACGGGCAATCTTCGACAGGCCCGTGATGTAGCCGTTAGGGATGTAGGCCACATGGACCTTGCCGTAGAAGGGTATCATGTGGTGCTCACAGAGCGAGAAGAAGTCGATATCCTTGACAATAACCATGTGAGAATAGTCCTCCTTGAAGAGGGCGTCGGTGAGCACCTTGTGGGCGTCCATGCTGTAGCCGCGCGTCAGCACTTGCATGGCCTTGGCCACGCGCATGGGGGTCTTCTGCAGTCCTTCGCGCTCAGGGTCTTCGCCGAGCAGGGTGATGATGTCTTTGTAGTGGGCGGCCAGCTCATCGAGGCCTTCACGGTAATCTTGGTCGGTGGTCATGGTAGGGGGAAGATTATAGATTAAAAATTAAAGATTAAAGATTAAAGATTAAAGATTAATCGTAGACAGTGACTCTGGTTTTAATGATGTTAGCGGAGTTGAAGCCCAACTTGCGGATTTCGGAAAGCATGGCCTTGGCTTCTTCGCGGGTGCGGAAGTTTCCTACGCGGCAGGTCCAGCGTGGATTGTCGTATTGTGTGTAGACCGACTCAGAGGGAAACATCTGCTTGATGGCGCTGGCCGTCTGCTCAGCCTTCTGCTTGTCGCGGCGTGAACTGCCGCCGGCGAAGGCCTGCACGCGGTAGCCAATGATTTTGTGGGGCCTGCCGATGTTGATGATGCTAACAGTGTCGTTGGTAGCCTCCTTGGCGACATCCTTTGTAGCCTCCTTAGCCTCCTCTTTCTTGGCGGTGTTACTCTTTTCAGGAGCCGTGGTCGTCTTGTTCTCCTCGGGGGTATTGACGACGGGCTTCTTGGGCTGCTCCTGCTTTGGGCCGTTCACCAGGTTGTCGATAGCCTGGCTCTGGTGAATGGTTATCGTTCCCTCACCTCTGCCGCTCTTCTGGAGCCGCTGTGTGAAGGTCTGGGCAGATAAAGGTAAAAGAGTAAAAAGGCAAAACGGTAAAACCATCCATGCCTTTAAGATGACCCGATGTCTGTTCCTGTTGTGAATCATGTTCTTACGCGTTATACTTTAGGAGGTGAGGAGGTGGGGAGGAGAGGAGGAAGAGGAGTTGTGGAGTTGAGGAGTTGTGGAGTTGAGGAGTTGAGGAGTTGAGGAGTTGTGGAGTTGAGGAGGTAAAGTAGAATAGACCTCAGAGTAGTGGAGGTATTCTACTTTACCTCCTTTACTCCTTTTCTCCTTACTCCTTACTCCTTTTCTCCTTACTCCTTTTCTCCTTTACCTCCTCATCTCCTCAACTCCTCATCTCCTTATTCCTACTTAAAGGCGTCGATGATGCCCTTGAAGTCGGCGCACTTCAGAGAGGCACCGCCAATGAGACCACCATCGATGTCGGGCTTGGCGCACAGCTCGGGGCCGCTAGAGGCCCTGCAAGAGG
>JAEEGL017446759.1_pt1 | contig 21771 bp, 20 predicted proteins | sample 9134231 | NCBI WGS metagenome assembly JAEEGL01 (sample SAMN16246548, study PRJNA631951) | gut metagenome | biome: gut microbiome; feature: rumen; material: fiber-attached | host: Bos | place: Iran: Karaj | collected 2018-10
GAGATGGGACTTGGAAAGACCATCCAGGCACTGGCCGCTATGGTACATCTGAGGAATCATGAAGAGACACATTTCCTCGTAATATGTCCTGCAAGCGTCATCACCAACTGGTGCAGGGAGATAGAGTCAAAAAGTGATCTTAAAGTGATCAAAATACATGGTACATTCAAGGATGTCCGGTTCGACATCTGGAAGACAAACGGCGGCGTGGCAGTGACAAATTATGAATCATTGTCATGGCTGTTAAATATGGAAGAAAGCTTCCGTATATCCATGGTGATAGTGGATGAGGCTCATTATGTGAAGAACGCTGCGGCAAAACGCAGCAGGAATGTAATGCAGATATGTGATCATACTGACAGGATACTGTTCATGACCGGTACTCCCATAGAGAATAACGTAACCGAAATGGTAAGGCTCTTGGGATACCTTCAGCCGGATGTAGCAGAGAAAGCAAAGGGCGTAAGCACATCAGCTTATGCGGATTACTTTAAGGAGAGGATATCTCCGGTATACTACAGGCGTAAAAGAGAGGACGTGCTGGCAGAACTTCCGGAGCTCATACAGATACAGGAATGGTGTGACATGACCCGTGAGGATGAAGCTCAGTATGTACGTGATGTGGTAGGCGGAAACTTCATGGAAGTCCGAAGAGTATCCTGGCGTAACACCGACTATATGAACACATCATCCAAGGTGCAGAGATTAAGGGAGATAGCAGATCTGGCCACGGGTGACGGCAGGAAAATACTGGTATTCTCATTCTTCCTGGATACGCTGGAAAAAGTAGCAGCCATATTCGGACCGATGTGCGTGGGTGTGATAAACGGTTCCGTACCTCCAAACAGACGACAGGAGATAATAGACAGCTTTGACGCAGCGCCTCCCGGAAGCGTGCTGGCGGCTCAGATACAATCCGGCGGTACAGGACTAAATATCCAGACGGCGAGTGTAGTGATCATATGCGAGCCGCAGTATAAGCCTTCTACGGAAAATCAGGCTATATCAAGGGCATACAGGATGGGACAGACCAGAAATGTCATAGTCCACAGACTTCTCTGTACCAACACCATAGAAGAAAGGATCATGCAGATACTATACGATAAGCAGGAGGAGTTCAACACCTTTGCAGACGAGTCCAGTGCTGCCAGACAGGATATGGAACTTGACAATAACACCATCAACCGGGTAATGGAAGACGAGATCCGCAGGATACGCGAGAAGTACACCGAAGATCAGATAAAAATGCTGACAGGGTGAGGATAAATGCACTTATGTTTCTGTAAAATACAGAGCATAGGTGCATTTTTTTATGAAAATACCGGATTTTCTTATCATAAGTCCCATAAATGGTACTTATGATGGTGTACCATATAGATAAGCTGAAAAAGCTAATACACAAACCTTAAGGAGGACAAATATATGGTATACAAAATCTGGAGACAATGCGGCAGCAAGAAAAGGTATCGTGATGAGCACGCAGCCAACAAGTACAGGAAGCTGTTTGAGAAGGAGCGCGGCAAGAAGCTTGATTACTACTGGTGCGAGTACTGCAACGGATTTCACCTGACCAGCAGCGAAAGCTTTATGGAAAAGTATTATGCGGTAAGTTTCTAAGGGGAGGATGCAATGATATTGGAGAAGATCAAGGGTTTAATAAAGAAAAACAAAAGGAAGCAGTTATACGGTTTCCAAAGCAGCAAAAGTATCTGGGACACAGTGAAACTCAGTCCCAACGGGACCGCAACGGTGCACGGGATGTGGTATGACACGGTGTATAGGAAAAGATAAATGAAATATAGTTGACCATAGAAAAATCTCTGGCTTTTGAGTCTAAAGACGGTATAGTAATAGATTATTATAATCCTTTAGTGGTTTCAAGTTCCTTTAAATTAAAACTTGTAAGAATGATGTTAACCTCGTTTACATCGAAAATCCTTTGGGAAAAGCATACCATGATAACAGCATCTCGTTTATCTTTTGAGTAGAGAAGAGTTTTACATAACCTTAATGCATATTGTACCTCATCAAGGTTCATATGCATTGCAAGGCATAAAGCAATAATCCTGTCTCTGGCAGGATTCTTCCTGTTTCCGTTCATTATGGCATAGGCATAATCAGGAGACAAACAGCTGTCCTTGATGACCTTTGAAGCAGAAAGTTTATGACTTCTGATATATTCTGTAAGATAATCAGCTATGGAAGGAAGAGTTCCGCTAAGTTCTTTTTCAAGAAATTGTGAAATCTCTTTTTTACGGATAGTTTTGATTATTTCATTGATTTTCTCGGTGTCGTTTGAACTCATAAAAACCCTCTTGTATTTGTGATATAGTGATATTATCACATTTGCAAGAGGGTTTGGTGTGCTGTCAGAACAATTTTGAGAAAGATTAAAACTTGCTCGTTTCCAGTATTTCCAAATCGTTTTCTAAAAGAAAATTATTGACCTTGTCTAAATCATAAATCTCACGGTTTATACAAATAATAAGTGCTGCATCTCTTTTGTTTTTTGCATATAATACCATTCCGCATAGCTTAAGAGCACGCTGTGTTTCAACAAGGTTCATATGCATTGCTAAGCAAAGTGCTATAATCCTGTCTTTAGTAGGATTTTTACGATTGCCGTTTATTATGGCATAAGCGTAATCACGGGAAAGGCCACTTTTTTTAACAATATCCGAAACTAATAGCCCCTTTTTCCCGATATGCTCATTTATGTAATCTGATAAAGACGGTAATTCCTCGGATAACTCGTGTTTGCGGTATTCCGAAAAGTCACCGGTATCTGCATTTTGAAGAATTTTATCTAATCGTTCTGTAGTTTTCTCATTCATCTTTATTCCTCTGAAACAAGTTCAATAGCAAAGTCTACAAATTTATGGAAGTCAGCATCGTTATCACGCCATTTTCCTGCTGCTTGTGTCATTTGGACAAATAATACGCCATTCCCATCTTTTTTGGGGATGATCAATAAATAACCTTCATTTATATAATTGGCAAACTTTGAAAAGCCTTCATTATAAAGGCCGCTAAAGCTTACCATATAAGATTCTCTTCCAGCTACACTTACTTTTTCAGATTCTCCCATTTGGATAGTAGACATATAACTGCTCATATATGCCCTGGTTGTTTCTAAAGGATCCTTTGCAAATGCTTCCCACGGAGCATTAGACATAAGTACAAAAGATATGGTAGAAACAAAACTTCCTTCAGCAGTATAAGAATGAATGTCATCATCCATAAAGCTGATAGTGGTAGGGAAGTTGTCCATTAGGGGCCGGTAGTACTTTGGTATCGTAAACAATATTCTGTCGATCGCCACCTGCTTTTGACCGTTTTCCATAAAGAAAACAAAATTTTCCATAATTGGGGGAGGATCTTGAATACAATCTTCAACTTCCAGTTCCGTGCGCTCAAAGACTTCGGTATTCCAGTTAAGACTATCTGATCTGAATATCAGTTCATCATAACCATTGCTTGTATCAGCTGTAATATCACAATGCATGACTGATAAAGTAATGGTCAGAATATTATTCTCAAGTGTCCAAGGGCATTGAAGTTCTGTAAATGCAACGTCATAGCAATAGTAATATGCAAGTCCGTCAGCGGCAATCACCAGTTTTTCCTTATCATTTCCTTCATATACGCCTACCGGATCAAGATTTTCAGATTTTGGTAATTCGGGCGAAGGTGTTATGGAAGTATCCGGTTCGGGTGTGGCTGTGATGGAAGGTGTTACAGGTGCATCCGTGGGAGTATCTGTAACAGTGCTGGTAATATCTGTGGGTTCCGGAATATCGGATATAGGCTGTTCAGTGGCAGAAATACTGCTATTAGTCTGGAAAGAAGTGACAGTATTATCGGGTTTGTCAGTTTTATGCAGAACAAGACAAAAGTTAATAACGCCAATAACAACTATGATACCCGCAGTTATAGAGAAAACGGCTCGTGTACTTAATCCTTTAGAAGTGTTTTTTAGTAAAGCATTCTTAACCTGCGTTGCAGAAGAATACCTTTTACCAGGATCGAGCTGGGTACATTTTTTTATAATGGATTTGAAGATTTTAGGGCATTGCTCAATCTGATTTAATCCTCCAGTAAGAAGATATGACATTAATATCCCGACAGCGTAAAGATCAGTCTGTATATTAGATGCACCGAATCCGTATTGCTCAGGAGCTGCATAGCCCTGGGTCCCTATTAATACGGTATCTTTAGTCTGATCGGGTTCTGCCTGCTTAGCACCGTTTAGGTCAACAAGAACAAGACGGTCGTCATCAGTGATGATAATATTTGAAGGTTTTATATCACGATGTATTACAGGAGGAATAAGTGAATGGAGAGAAGTAAGAATATCACAGAGCTTAACAGTGTAGTCACGGACTTCCGGTTCTGAAAGGGTACCTTTTTCCTCCATGAGTTTTTCTAAAGTGATTCCGGAAATATATTCTTCAATTACAATCAGTTTTTCGTCAACTTCAAATATTTCAAATATTTTGGGCAGACCAACAATAGGGTGTGCCTGAAGTACAGAAAACACATCCTTGTTGTAAAGTGATAGAGTCTTTTTGACATAAGTCCGCGCAGTTTCAGTATGCTGCACAAGGCAGATATTATGCGCTTCATCTAAAGTCGCTATTTCCTTGTAATAGGAGAGCTTGAGATTAATATCTAACAAAGAATCTGTCATTCTAAACCTCCCCATAATTTTGATAAAATAATTATACTTCTTTTATTTAAAAAAGTATAGAAAATAATTAAGTGGGAAGTAAATTTGTGCTAGCAGCACACCAATCACAAGATCATAAGTGATAGAATAAAAACAGGATAAAAAAAGGTGGTATGAGAATTTGAAGCAAAAAACGGACGTTATTTAGTTTCGTCAGGTGTGTATTCAAAGAGTTCGCCAACCTGGCAGTTGAGGATTTTACACATCGCATCCAAAGTCTCAAAACGTACACCGGATGTCTCGTTATTCATGATTTTTGAGAGATTTTGGTAGCTAAGTCCTAATTGCTTATAGAGCCAGTATTTTGAATGGTTTTGCTCTTTGAGAATATCCTTGATACGAAGTTTAACCATGACTGCCTCCATTGTCATATAACGTTATATTTCTGTGCTACCAGTACATTATAAAGTATTTTCAATGGATATATAACTTATTTAAAAATTATCTAATGTAAACATTAGATTATGACGATATAAATAATATGTAAAAGTTTATCAAGGATGATGAAAGGAAAGGTGGAATTATGGCTTTAATTGATGCGGTAAAATGGGATTCTCAATCAAATGATATTTATGCGTGGAAATATCCTGAAACAAATCTTAGCACTGCTACTCAACTAATTGTTAAAGAATCACAAGAAGCAGTGTTTTTTTCTAAAGGACAGATAATAGGAAAGTATGGACCGGGAAAACATACTTTGTCTACAGAAAATCTCCCGTTACTTCGTAAATTATATGGTATTCCGTTTGGTGGAGTTAATCCGTTCACTGCTGAGGTTTGGTTTGTAAATAAAGTTCAGCCGTTAACCATAGATTGGCAGACATCTTCTATGAGATTTATGGATCCAATGTATGGAGCAATGGTACCATTAACGGCTAAAGGTCGGTATGGACTTAAGGTAAATGATGCGGAGAAGTTTTTAGTGAAATTAGTAGGTTCGTTAAAGCAATTTACGTCTCGTGAGCTGACAGATCATTTTATGGGACCGCTAATTGCAAAGACAAATAGTAATATTATTTCCTACATGAATGTCAATCATGTTAGTATTACTCAGATTACCGCTTATTTGGATTTGCTTAGTACATATATTGGCCAGCCAATGAGCGAGTTTTGGGAAGAATATGGATTTGAATTAACAGGTTTTTATATAACATCAGTAGACATAGATACATCTACTTCAGAAGGGAAAAAGATATCTGATGCTATTTCAGATAGAAGTGCACAGAATATAGCCGGTTATACATGGCAGCAAAAACAATCCTTTGGTATGGCAGAGAGTGCTCTTACCAAAGGAGGAAATATGGGTATGCTTGGAGCTATGATGATGACCGGTATGTTCGGAAACAATTCTTCTATGGAAGGAATGATGAGACAGCCTGAACAATCAGGATTTAATGCACAACCCAGAAGTATGCAACCACAGAACTTTACACCGCAAATTAATCGGCGTAAAGATGTATATTGTTCCAATTGTGGAAAAAAGTTTCCAGCAACTAATAAATTCTGCCCATTTTGTGGAGACCCAAATACTCCGTGTCCGGTTTGCGGTGCCGATAATCCTGTTGGGGCAAGAAGATGTGTAAGTTGTGGTGCGGTTCTTACTCAGATGGATGGAATCATTAATGAGAATACATGTCCGAGATGCGGAGAAGGTATAATTCCAGGGACTGTATTTTGTCCTAATTGTGGAAATAAACTATGAGATCTTAATGATACAGATAAGGATAACATTATCAGGAGGAGTACATAAATGACTGGAAAGGTTTTCGCAGATTCTGCAAATATTTATCAGGATCAGGCTCAAATATTGTTTGATTATTATAAAAAAGCAGCAGAGAAAATAGTAAATGAAGAAAATGAAATTAATACCCAAATTGCCGAAGCGGAAGCAGCTATAAAAGCAGCGTTCAACAAGCAGAGATTAAGTAAAGTATATGGGGTTGGAGCTGTTATTGGTATAATTACAGGTTTGATATTGACATTTTTGGTCAGCAAAGGCTTTGTGGTTTTAGCAGTTGCAGGTGTTATAGCTATAGGATATGCAATTTATAATAATTTGAACAGCAAGAAAATTATAGAAGAAAATCAAAAGATAATAATGGAATTAAAGCAAGCTTATGAGAATATAAGAAGAGATTATAAGGTGTCAAAAATCGGTGTAGCATATGTTCCGATTGCATCAAGAAATCCTTCAGGAGAAAAAAGCTTTTTGCTCGATCACACAGGAAATGTTCAAGATATGAATTTTTCTCTTTCTGTAATGCGTAATCCAAAAGAGTTTAAAGACGCTGTTGATGCGTTAAAAGACAGAATGGATACAATTCCCACTGTTGAATCAAATGAATGCCCTGAAAGAATTGATACATCAGATTATTCTACATCAGTTCAAAATGTCACTCTTCATGATTATGTAGGGGATATTGATAGACAAGTTCGTAATATTTTATATTTAATAAAAGATAGTGATAATATTTCTGTAGATTTACCGGTTATTATGCCAGGAAGTAACGAATTCCAGTTTATAAATGAATATTCAACATCTGAAACAGCCGGAAAGCCGGTTGTTTCAGTGTTTGATATGGATCAATATAATAGTAAATTGGAACGTTTTGATAGCCTTGGCAAGTTAAATCATACTATTGCAGAGGATGGGAAAACTGATACTGAATATCTCAAGAGTGTAATGAAGCAATTAGCTCAATCTGTTCAGTTCCTTACGAAGTCCAAGACTACTAGTGAAAGTAAATTGATTGATTATTCGTCATCGATATTGGCTATGGTATTAAAATCGGCTTATAATCAGTATTCGCCGCAGTTAGAGGCTGAGGAAATAGAACGAATCAGAAACTCATCATTTAGTTATGATGAGATGAATACATATGTTCCTTTTAATCTTAAGGAAGGTTCACGAGTTAGATTTGATTTATTTGGAAATGTATGGGTTGCTGAAAATGGATCAAGAACATCAATGCCGTTTGGTATGAATCAGATAGATGAAGAAGTTCTTACACCGGTTATTAATAATCTAATGCAAGAAAACAGAATAGAACGTTTGAAAATATATAATAATATTAGGGATCAGAAAACTGACTATTTGAATCAATGGCATCGTGATGTTGAAGACTTTTATGGAAGAAATCGTACCGAGGCTAACGGTCTGATTCAACAGATGAATCAAACTTATGCAGAATATTCGGAGGCTTATACTAACTATCAGCAGCAAAAAGAAACCCTCGAAACCATGAAGATGAGCGGAAATATTAATGATTCTGAAGTTTTGGAAGCTGAAAACTATGCTGAAGTATTAGCAGGGTTTGAAGCAGTTGCTAAACAGTGTCGTGATAAACAGGAAAGCTTTACTGAATTCATGAATCGCATACATGATGATATCGATGAAAGTTCTGAAAAATTCGGTTATATACAGTATTACGAGGCATCATTAAGAGATACCGAGAATAAAAAGACCGCAATGGCACTTTCGGATATACACAAGTTGGATCCGCGCCATCAACGGTTAGCGACGGTTAGCCCATATTTGGCTAAATATGCTGAGTTACCTCCCGAACCTAGAACAAGTGACGAGTTAATGGAAGATTTCAATATTGATGTATATAAACAGGCAGAAGATAGCATAACAGACCTGAACAACTATGAAAAGACAGAGGCGGCAGGATGAAAGAATATAATTTTACATTAGATACGACTCCTTTAGCTGATAGTGTAGACGGAGTTAATAAAAATGTTATATTGGTAGGTAAAGCAATAACAGAAATGCAGGCAGCTGTTGTTGCAGCGGAAAAAAGTGCTACAGAGAATATATGCAAAAATATTGATGGTGGTTTTTTTCTCCTGATTCGTTCAAAACTGAGCCAGAAAATAGCTCAGTATAAAAGTGCGATTAACAGCCGCTTGTTGTCATTGAAAGAAACAGGGGATGCCGTTGATCGTATGCATAATCAGATGGATGATGACTTGCATATAATAAAAGCTAGATATTTGAAATTGTTTAACGGACTTAACAAGGAATTGGAAGCAAGGATTTTTGAAGTAGATCGTCCGGCTATGAATATTGATAAGATAAGGAACTCGCTTATAATCAATAGGATGATCAGAGAATCCGGTTCGATAATTTTTTATGAGTTAGATTCACAGAAGATGTTTTTGAATGTATCCGGAGCACATATTAAGTCAAAAACGAGTAAATCTATAAATGCTATGACTGATAATGTTATGATGTCATTAGAGTATTCAAAAAAATATAAAGATATTATGAGTGGTGATGCTCAAGCAAGAGAAACTATTAGTATACCAATAATTTTATCTGAGCAAGAAAGTATGTTTGAAGCTAATAGTTATTATACTCAATTATATTCTCCTGATACTGCTCCTACAGCATTAAAAAATAAAATAGAAAATGTTATGGGATTGGATTGTGATGAGATTCAAGTTAATTCCGCGGGTGAAAAAGATGAGATAAGAAAAGAATATATAAAGAAAATTACTAAAGAAGGTGTTGATCCCAAAATTGCGGAGTATATGAAGAAATTGTTTGATGGAGGGGCTGTATGAGTTATACAGAGAGTTATACGGTTCAGGTGCCATTTTCGGGTACAGTTAATTATCAATATCCTGCTAGTGAACGTGGTGGAAGTGGCAAGGTTTCATATTCCGGTGAAGTACCGATTTGCCTTAATATTGAAGTTGATACCAAACCTTTTGAGCAAAGTCTGGTGGGAACTAATTCGGCACTTTTTAATGTTGCAAAAGGAGTTAATATATTCCAAGGAGCACAGGTAAAGGCTATTCTTGACCGAGAAAAAAGAGTAATTGAAACGACTACCAATGGTTTCTTCAGGGTGATAGGAAGTGATATTTCACGTGAGATATCTGAAAATCAGAATAATCTTGCCGCTAATATAGCTCTTTTCACGCAAAAGGGTTCAGCAATTGAATCCATTCATTACCAAATGGAGTCAGATTATAGAAGAATATGGACTCGTTACAAAGAGGTATTTCAACGCTTGGATTTTGAATGCGAAAATAGTATTATTGAGCTTGATCGACCGGCATTTGAACTTGCGAAAAGAAATAAAACATTGTTATTTCAGCCATTTCAGGATGAAGCGGGAAAACTAATGAACTGTATTGTGGAAACAGGAATTCCTGAACTATTAATAACGGGTGCGAGAGTAAATAAAAAGACTTCCGGAATTCTTGACAAGATAACAGATACAGCAATGATAGCAGAGCAATATCAGGCAGATAGCAAAAAAATATGTAATAATATCACAGTGGAAGAAAAAAAATATGAATATATACCTGTGATATATGCACAAATGGATGAATTAACAGGTAATACTAAAAAAACATCATATTTTTCATCCGAAATTCCAAATAAAAGCAGTATTGATTCAAACGTCGACTCCATGGTAAAGTCTGTATCGGAAAAATCGTGGAAAGAACTCGAAGCGGATGAAAAAACAGAAATAGATAGTTATTTTATGCTTCAATTTGAGAATTATATGAAGAGTCAGGATGAAGCAGATAAAAGAGTTTGTGAAGAAATATTGAAATTATACAGAGCTGGAGATATGAAAACCATAGATGAAAAAACTTTGAATGAAAATACTTAAAAATATAGAGAAAGGTAGATAGGGTGTTGATATGAATGAAATCAAAGAGATACATCTTGAAGATAAACTTTTAAGTTTTAAGGATAATTTAGTAAAAACAAATGTTTTACCTCAAAATTCAAACGAGTTGGATCGTGATATCAGAATACAAGGAAACGTAACTGTAGAAGGGTCGGTTTATGGTCATTCTATTGAAATTGATAATGGTCCCGTAGTATTTGAAAAAGCAGTTTATGCAGATAGTGAGCTTCATATTAAAGGGTCTGCAAAAGAAAGAATTGTTTTTAGAAAGGCTGTTGCTTGTGCAGATAGCATAACAGCCTTTGTTGCTGAAGGTAAAGTGGTATTTGGGTCTGATGTTAATGCGGTACATATTAGCTTAAAAAATTGCTATGTTGGTGGGAGTATTTATGGTACAGATGTAGCTCTTGAAAATTGTGTGGTATTAGGGGGAGTCTTCGCTTCAAAAAAGTTATCTTTAAATACTGTTTGTGTTGGAACATTTTATTCACCTGAAGTGAATATTGGTGGAATTAATGAATTGCTTTATCCGACAGCTTTTTCGGTCGAGCCTTTAGCTTGCCTTCCCGGTACGGAAATATACAATCTGGCAATAGCAGATTTAGGGGCTTTATTTAAAGGTGATCAGGAGGCTCCTGAAACCGGAAAAATCAAGATGGATGTTGACAATGATACACAAAGAACGGTTCTAGTAGATGATAACGGGACAAATATTCTTATAAATAGTTACTCTGTTGCAGGAAGAGTATTGGCCTCTGATTTGTCTAATATGGATAAGTTGGAAAACCATTTCCTTATCGGAGCCGGCAGTCTGGGGACTCAGTTGTTGAAATCGTATTCTTTAGTTAAGTCAAACAATGAAAGATCTGAGGAACTATCATTAGAAAATATTGCAGATTTCTTCTTTAAGATTATGGCAGGTTCAGTTCAGATACAAGATATTAGCGGTACGATCTCGTTTGAGGAATTGAAAAGGAAACTTGAATAATAACGAGGAGAATACGGAATATGAAAAGAATTATTATTGTTAGTTTTTTAATTGTTTTTTTGTTATGTGGGTGTTCATTATATAATACAAATAACGGGACTCAAACAACACAGAATTTAAGCAATCCAACACAGGAAGATAACAATAATTCAGTGGCCACATCAACATCGTCTCAGGAGAATGTTACACTTTTTATAGATATTACGAATGATGCAAATCTAGTATTTGCAAAGTATGATATAAATATCTATCTTGATGGGACTATTATTGGTTCTGTAAAAAATGGTACGTTATTAACAAAAAGTATGGATACTTTTACTGGTAAACATACTTTAAAACTTGTGTCAGCATCAGATACTAAGATTTTCACAGAAAAAGAGTTCTCGATTAGTAAAGATTCAACTTTGAAATGTACGTTAAAAGCACATGAATCAAAGATAGAACTTTTAAAAGGAGAGATAATAGATGGACTACAAGGTGCTGAGATAACTATGCCTGATACTTTTGGTAAAATGCTACCAGAAGCAAAAAAAGCACTTCAGGCAGCGGACTTAAAGAAGATAACAGTCAAGACTAATACCAACGAATCTGTGGTTATGGATAGTAATTGGATTGTTTTTGAACAAAGCATTAAGGCTGGCGAGATAATAGATAAAGGTACCGAAATAGTTTTAACATGTGGACGAATATCTGATTTTGTGGGGAAATATATTTCAAGTAGTAGTGTTAAAGATGTGGTAGATATAACTAATAAACTTGGATTTACAGTAGATTTTATAGATGAAGCTAATGGATTGACTGTAAGTTTTAATAATGATGCAAATGCGTATGATGATTGGATGATTTCTGGGTATGATGTCAATTCCAATAGTAAAAAGACTGTAAAAATAAAATTAATGTATAAGGGAGTGGCAGAAGTTCCATCGGTTGTCGGATTGTCAGCTGAAGATGCAAAAAAAGCACTTTCAGATGCACGTTTCCCATACGTTGTTTTTGAAGATAGCAACAGCGTAATTGTGGAGGACGAAAAAGGATGGACTGTTATTGAACAAAGCATAGAGCCTTTGGAGAGTATAAACACATCAACCACAATAAGACTAAAGGTAAAAAGAATGAAATCTTTTAAAGATATTTCATTTGAAATGCCAAACAATTGGAAGTATACAGAAGGAAATAATACAGCAACATTATCAAGCGAGAGCGAGTATACATTATTAAGATTTGGTTATAATCTTTATAATGGTAAGGAAGAGTTAACAAAATCAGTTGTTGAAAAGATTATTAAAGGAACTGCATCTAAAAATGATGAGTTGAAAAATATATCTACAACTAAAACTACAATTGGTAATGGTTCAATTGATTGTTATGCTTGCAAACATGATACGATAAGCGGGGGTAATAAATATAAAAATGTTGCATATGTGTTTAGAGCAAATGGAGATTTGTATATAGCTTATTTCGTTTGTTTAGATGAAAACAAATATGATGCATTTCTTGAGACTGTTAAAAAGATAGCTGACTCCATGAAGGTAAACGCTAGTAAATATGTGATAGTGGAAAACAATGAGTATCTGGCCAAATTGGTAACTTTAAACAGAAGTAAATCGGAATCCGAAATAAAAAATCTTGTTAATAGTTTAAAAGGTAAAACTATAAGGATTGATTTAGTAGTAAAAGATTATGAAAAAATTAAAGGAACGCGGTTTAAGTATGCATTTCTTCCGTTAAATGGTGGAAAAATCAATAAAAATGGGCCAATATTTTATTTTTCTGATGTCGGATACGTCGATTTTAGATTTAATGATGGACCGGAATCTTTGTCGATCAATACATGTATAACATGTCACATAAAGATTTCGGAGTATAAAAACGGTATGATATACGTTAGTCTAGATCATAATGAACACTCAGAATATGTTGGCGAGTTTAGATAATATTCTATATGATTATAGGTGAACTTTTATAATATACTAAAAGGAAAGGTAACTGAAACCTTCTCAGTTTTGACAGACAAGATTGCAGAGTTGGACATTGAGGAGTGTATATCAGATTTTAAAGACTCCATTGTTATTGTTACAAGTAATGGCTATGTTTTCTTTGACTCATTAGTTCCCTGATTATATACGTTAATTTTGAGAGCGCAAGATTATACACAAAATAATTACATCGACAAATATTTAGAGTTGTAGTATAATTAAAATAACTATAATGTGTTCTTTGGTATTAGTTATATAGCAAAGAGTTTATCATATGAATTGAAATGAAAAGGTGAAGCGTAATGCATAGTTTTTATGAGAAATATGATGTGAATATTTATCCACGTGAAGCAGTGATTAAAGCTGCGTATACATTTATAAGGTCTTATTATGTTCATTTAGCTTATGAAAACGAATCAATAGTAGTGTTGTTTACTTCAATGGATGAAGGGGACTTACCGGATAATATTGGAAAAGCATTTGAAAATGAACTTTTGGCTCAGACTGTTCGACTGCATGTTTATGACAAGACTCATGTGATCAGAGAGATTCTTATGGCAAGAGCGATGTCTTCTTCGATGGTTTATAAGAAAGATCCAATTGAATTGTTTGATGATAAAGAAAATGATAACACTGATGAAATTGATTCAATTTTAGAGGATTGGTTTAAAAACAATGAATAATAAACAAACATTCAGCAAGTTTTTTTATGATATTGAAATCATTGAACAGGCAATAAGAGATTATAAGAATATTGCAAAAATAACCATTCAAGATAATGGTAATGAATTTGAGTGTTCTTTTGAATCAAAGGAAGCTCCAGTAGAAATGGTTATTCGTGAATTTGATAATTATTTGATTGAATTACTAAATGGAACATGAATATGATTTACATTGAAGCATTTATGCTAGCCATCGTTATTTTTACTCTTTGTGTTGCCACAATAACCGATTTTAAGAAAGGCGTAATACCAAATAAATTGTTGGCTTCTGCTGGAGTGATTAGTGTAATTCTGGACGTTATATATTATTTTGTGTTTTATGATTCGGGCTTAGGATTGTTTTTAAGTGATGTAGCATGTGTCTTAATTGTCGCAATATTGTTTTACGCTTTGGAAATATGGGCTGCAGGTGATAGCAAACTACTGTTGATTGTTGCTATAGGAATTCCTTCTAGATTATATTCTTTTATTCCTATTTCATTTTGCCCTATATTTATTCTGATAATGGTTATTTTTTCTTTGGCGTTTATATATTCGGCAGGCGAAACGATAGTTAGATCGATAATAGATAAAAGAAAAATATGGAAAGAGATTGGCTTTGAGTTTTCGGCAAAAGATGCATTGTATGTTGGGATAACACTCATATTCATGGTTTTGTCGGTTTTGCTGTGTAATGTAGCAATAGGTTTCATTTTAAAAGGATATGAAGGGAATTATGTATTGTTGATTTTAGCCGCAGACTTTATTATTACGTTGATCTTAATTGAAATCAGGAAAAAACTTTCAATCAAAATAATGACAGTAATCAGCGTAATTATGCTAATTGCGGCGATAGCATTCTTTTGGTTAGAATATTTTAATTTATCGCTTGGTAGTGGGGGACTCCTTTCTATAATTGTAATACTTATAACAGTTGTTATAAGGATGCTCTCGGGGAAATATAATTACCAAGAGATTTCGATGGACAGGCTTAAGAGCAAGATGATATTATCTATGGGATCTGCTATCAGAATAAATATGTCTCATATGATTGATAGTCCGTTGTCTGTTACAGAAAATAGAAAAGCCAGGCTCACTCAGAGTCAAGTTGATTCTATTAAGAAAAATGCTGAAAAATATGGGTGTAACAACATTGTAATAGTAAGAAAACTTCCATTTGCAATCTTTATTTTTATTGGAACAATAGTTTTTTTGGGTTTGGAGGGAGCCTACTTATGGTTCATATGATTAACGGTTACAAATGTGGATATAGAATGGCTATTATCGAAAAAGATGATGTTTTGAGCTTCGATGACGGATTTGAACATTTGTATATTGAAAAGAATAAAATACGGTTCTCTTCGGATAATTCTGTTGCACCTTTAAGTGAAAAAGAGACCTCAATATTTGCTGATCTACATACAGGCGATATAGTTTGTATAAGTGAGAGAGGGATATGTTATGTCCTGTACAATCAGGTACAAGGTGAAACGGTATTATATATGGGTGGGAACTGTAATTCTAACTGTCTAATGTGCCCAGCAGGAGATTCGGAAAGAAGACGGGATTATTCGGGGCAGTGGCAGGATACCTTGAAATTGATCGATATGCTTCCTGATAGAATCTGTTATTATGTTATAACAGGTGGAGAACCTACGTTAAACAAAGAAGCATTTTTGACCGTAGTTAATTCTGTAAAATCGAAATTTGTTGATACCGGCGGCATTGTTTTGACAAACGGGAGATCTTTTTCTTCAAGAGTTCTGGCAGATGAGTTTGTGCAAAGAGCTCCAGAGGGTATTCTGGTGGCAATTCCTATTCATGGCAGTACGGAAAAAATTCATGACTCTGTTACGCAAGCGCCCGGAAGTTTTAGGCAGTCCTTGAGAGGGATAAGGAATCTTTTGGACAGAAATATAAGTGTTGAAATCAGAATCGTTGTTACAAAATTAAATTGCGAAGATACACTGAGCATTGCAAAACTAATTACGGATTATTTTCCAGATGTTTTTCGGGTTAATTTTATAAGCCTTGAGGTTAGGGGAAGTTGTCTAAAGAATCAAGATACTGTATACATAACGCCACGAGAATCTTTTGATAAAAGTAGACCGGCAATCGACCATCTATTATCAAAAGGGATGAATGTGGAGTTATATAACTATCCTTTATGCAATGTAGACCGGGAGTATTGGTTACTATGTAAAAAAAGTATAGCATATGAAAAAGCAGTTTATAGTAATGACTGTGAAAAATGTGACATGAAGGATGAATGTGGAGGTCTATTTATAAGTACGTTAAAATCTGTTCAGCCAAAGACTTATCCCATAACATTTAATAGGAGAATAGAGAACATTAAATGATAAATCATTTTAATTTTGGAAAATTTAAAGATAAAATATTAGTAACAAACGATTTTGGAAGATTTATATTTTTAACTAAAGATGATTTTAAGAAATTTGTTGATGGTAAAACAGGACCTCAAGATGAGATTTATACAAGCTTAGTGGAAAACCATTTCATTTTGGAAAGTCCTAGTGTTTTATTTGATGATGAACTTAAAGATGAAATAAGAAGTTTGAAAAACTACGTCTTATCCGGAACAAGTTTACATATCTTTGCTATTACAAATGCTTGTAATGCTAATTGTATTTATTGTCAAGCAAAGGATAAAGCATCAAAATTAAATGGTTTTATGACAAAAGAAACGGCAAGAAAAGCTGTTGACATCGCCCTTCAGTCACCTGCAAAACCGATTACGATTGAAATTCAAGGTGGAGAACCTTTGCTAAATTTTGAAGTAGTAAAGGAAATCGTAGAATATGCCGATAATGTAAGAGGCGATAAGGAGGTATCGTTTACGATGGTATCCAATCTTATCGCTCTTGATGATGAAAAAATCAATTATCTGCGCGAAAAGAAAGTATCTGTTTGCACTTCTTTAGACGGACCAAGAAACGTCCAAGAAAACAATAGAGTATGTAAAAATAATGGTAGTACATATGACTATGCTATAAAAGGAATAGAAAAGCTTCGTAAAGCTGAAATATTTGGTGGAGCAATCCAGACCACTACAAAATACTCACTGGCATTCCCTGAAGAAATTGTAGATTTATATGTTTCGTTAGGTATTCCTGGAATGTTTATAAGACCGTTGACTCCACTTGGATTTGCCAAAAGTGATTGGAATGAGATTGGCTATACACCTAAAGAATTTTTAACCTTTTATAAAAAAGCGTTTGATCGCATAATGCAGATAAACAAAGAGGGAACATTTTTTCCGGAACTTCATGCATCATATTTCCTCCGAAAAATACTAAGAGGTTATGCAATCAATTATATGGAATTGCGCTCGCCGTGTGGCGCCGGATTAGGGCAGCTTAGTTATTATTATACCGGAGACGTTTATACATGTGATGAAGGTAGAATGATTTCGGAAGCGGGAATAGATGCATTTAAATTAGGAAACGTATATAAGGATAGTTATAATGATTTGATAAATAATCCTATATGCAAAACACTGGTATTATCATCGGTAGTAGAGAGTATTCCTGGATGCAGCGAGTGTGTATATAATCCTTACTGTGGAGTATGTCCAGTTATCACATATGCACATGAAAAGGATATTTTCCCGAAATCACCCAAAGGTTTTAGATGTCAGGTTTATTCTGGAATGATGGATCTGTTTTTTGATATATTATATAACGCTAATGAAGATGATATTGCGGTTTTTGAGTCATGGGTTGACAATTAAGTTTAAAATTTGATAGATGGAGGAGCAATTATGGATAAATCAATTTTCCCTCATATTAAGGAAAGTATAGAGAACTTTTTGCATGATGAAGAAGGAAATATACCTAGAAAACAAATGCTAAAGATAGGGTCGATGATGCTAGTAATGGGTATAATTCTCAGTTCTGAAGTCTCTGCAATGGCGGCACATCGATCGCATTCGAGCCATAGAAGTCATTCGAGTCACAGAAGCCATTCGAGCGGTAGTCATTCGAATCACGGAAGTCATTCGACACATTCAAATCACGGAAGTCATTCGACACATTCAAATCATGGAAGTCATTCAACGCATTCAAATCATTCTACACATTCAACGCACACTAATGCAGTGACTATACCAGAAATGAAATCTGCTCCTTATAATATTGCTGGAAAGGAAAGTTCTTTGCTTGGCACTCAGACCTCTGTGACTGCTGGAGTTTCCAAGACTGTAAATAACGTTGATTATTCAAAAATTAATAAATGAAAGGAGCTGCTTATGGAAAGGAAAAATAGACTTAAGTATTCAATTGGTTTGGTTGTATTATTTTGTCTGACTTTAGTTTTGTCTTTTTTGTTTGTTAAATACGAGTCAAAAGCAGCTCTTGAAAGTGACTTGGAAGAAGTGGCAGTATCGGAATTTTTAGTTGCTGATGAACTTGATTTTTCTGATTCTTTTGAAGATTACGACATGGATTCAGAAATAACTGATTTTGCGGCAGGCAGTAAAAAAGTTGAATACTCAAATAAGTATGGGACGTTTTCATTTAATGCTACCAAAAAAGGTAAAGTCAAGAAATATACGAGCAGTTCTCTTTCAACAGGTTTTCTTATAAAAGGAACAGCCACCTTTAAGAAGTGTGATATTTCCTTTAGTGGTTCGTTTTATGTAGCTGATTCTGGAAGGGTAATGTTTTATAAAGGAGATATGACGCTTCCTGAAGGGGATTCCTATAGTGGTACTTTCTATATAAATGGGAAGAATAACAGTTATAAAAAAGGTACATATACATGGAAAAACGGACACTCGTTTAAAGGAATGTTTAGCGTATATACTACTGACTCTGGAAATAAGAAATCATGTTATGGTGATGGCGAGGCATATGGAGCATACTATTTTGGTAGTAAAAATCATTATCTTTATGCCATATTTGTAAAAGGGAAGCCTAATGGTACAGCATCATATTGTAAGTATGGAACAAAATATAAGGCAGTATATGATTCGAACGGAAAGTGTACTTCTATTAAAAAGAAGAGCTAATTATTTAAAGGGGCTCATTATCTTTTTTGCAGCTACTTTATTGATTGGATGCAATTCGACTGGAATGGAGATAAATAAAGATAACATTAAAAGCGTCTTGTTAGAATCTATAAAAGCCTGTGATACAGAGTTGACTTTCGAAAACGAGGTGTTACTGTCAGATTTTACTGAGGCTTATGTGGCAATATATGAATATGAGCCTTTGGCAATAGGAATATCTAAGGAAGTGTCATTAAAAAAGGATAAAGAGAATAAAGAGTCCGTAGAGAAAGTTAGATTTAAATATATTTTCTCAATAGAAGAGATTAATCGACAAAAAGATGAAATAGCTTTTGTAGAAAAACAAATCATCAAAGAAGTTAACAGTGTTACTGATGATCAAGAAAAATATTCATTGATTATTGACTGCTTGACACAAGGATTTGAATATGATGATTTACTTGAGGATTCCAATAGCGTTTATTCCGCCTTGTGTAAAAAGAAAGCTAATTGTCAAGGTGTCGCAAAGGCATTTGTGCTATTGTGTAGTGAAGTTGGGCTTAAATGTGGTTATTGTGTAGGAAAACTGGATGGTTATCCACACATGTGGAATTATGTTTTTGTTGATAACAAAAAAATACAGGTGGATGTTTTGGAAAAAGTGACTATGATAAATAAAGACAATAGACTGTTGGAAGCTTGGGTAGAATATAATTAAACAGGATGCTGTATAGTGATAGGATTTTTGTAGAAAACAGTAGTATTATTATCACAATAAATATAATATTGGACAAATAATTAAATATTTTATATAATGATTTTATGAAAAAGGCAAACCATTTGAAAAAATGGGACGCAAAACTATAGGGGCTTAAGAAATTACAAGGATGTTTTCTAATGTCAGCCAGTTGCAGTATATGATGATTGTGTGAGGCATTGTAGTTTTCTCCCTACAATGCTTTTTTGTTTGGGTGACAAGTTGTGTGTTGTGGCATTAAAAAAATATTGGTAAAGGAGGGCATAAGATTATGAGAAAGTATATAGTTGCGTTTGTAATAGTTTCTTTATGTCTTTCGTTAGTTGGAATTGACGTTAAAGTTAGGGGAGCTGAAAAAACTGGTATTAGTGTTACCATGTTCGATATAGGGCAAGGAGATTCCTTACTAATACAAGTAAATGAAATGGTGATTATGGTGGACACAGGAGAAAAAAGTTATTATGATTTCTTGAAGCAACAGTTAGATTATTATGAGATAGAAAGGGTTGATATGCTTATTATTTCTCATATGGATACTGATCATATGGGAGCGGCTCAACTAGTGATTCGGGAGTATAATGTTCCGAAAGTACTTATGCCAAGCACACCGGGAAAATCAATGGAATACTATAATCTTATGAACTATCTAGATAAGGAAAAAATAGAAACAATTTATGTTAAGACTGGAGATAAATATTCACTTGGGAAAAAATGTATAATAAATGTTTTAGGTGCTGATATAGGAGAGGGAACTAATGATTCAAGTATTGTAATGCGACTGAAGTATTACAAGAATACATTCTTGTTTACTGGAGATGCATCCGCTACTGTCCTTAATAGGATAATGGAAGAAGGACAAAATGTTAAGGCGGATGTATTAAAAGTGCCTCATCATGGTAGCGACTCATCGAGTCCGATACTATTTTTAAAAAAAACAGAGTCAAAATATTCTTTGATAAGCGCTGGACGGGAAAATGCATATGGTCATCCGACAGATAATGTTATTAGAAGATTGACGAAATTTGATTCAAAAATATTACGAACGGACAAAGATGGTACGGTTACTATTTATGGAGATGGTAAAAAATTATATTATAACTATGAGCAGATTGTTGACTGGTATTCAGAAGATAAGTCAAATGAACAAGGCATTAGCGGAAATACCATTGGAAATAAAAACTCAAAAGTGTATCATGATTTAGATTGTTCTTCGTTGCCAATGGAAAAAAACAGAGTTTATTTTAGTTCTTCTGAAGAGGCTGAAAATGCCGGATATAGAAAATGTGGAAGATGTGGTGGATAAATAGTCGAAGGGGAATTAATGGTAAATATAGTTCTAGTAAAAGAAATTGTACTTGTTGATGATGTTTGGCAGGCACCAGTTTGTTACAGAAAGACCGTTGGCTTTATGTTTAGCTACCCATTTAAACTATTTATTTAGATAGGTACTCAACCACAATTAAAAGTATCTGGGATACAGTGAAGATCAGTCCCAGCGGGACCGCAACTGTACACGGAATGTGGTATGACACGGTGTACAGGAAAAGATAAATGAAATATAGTTGACCATAGAAAAATCTCTGGGTTTTGAGTCTAAAGACGGTATAGTAATAGATTATTATAATCCTTTTGTGGTTTCAAGTTCTTTTAAGCAAATCGAAACACTACTTAAAGCAATTTGGTGGCTAATAAAAGCACTTTTTGAATTGTTAAAAAATGCAATTGTTGCGATAATCGGATTTATAATTGTATTTAATGAATAAAACAACAAGAAATGATAAGAGGCCATGGGGATTAACCTATGACCTCTTGTGTTTTTAAGATATTGCAGATTATCTTGCAAATAGAAATACTTAATTTGCCCAGGATACTCTTGATTTGTGTAAAGATAGTGTTTATCATAATAATATACAAACAGAGAAACAATATTGTTTCAAAATGTAGAAAGGAAGGGTATC
>JAEEGL012756151.1_pt1 | contig 21770 bp, 18 predicted proteins | sample 9134231 | NCBI WGS metagenome assembly JAEEGL01 (sample SAMN16246548, study PRJNA631951) | gut metagenome | biome: gut microbiome; feature: rumen; material: fiber-attached | host: Bos | place: Iran: Karaj | collected 2018-10
CCGATCTCCGTGACGCTCGCCGGGACCGTGATCGCCGTCAGGGCGCTGCACCCCGAGAAGGCATTCTCGCCGATGCGCTCCAGCCCGTCATTGAGCCTGAGCTCCGAGAGCTTTTTGCAGCCCGAAAACGCGCTGTCGTCGATGATGCGCAGAGAATCGGGGCACACCGCGGATACGAGCTTTGATGCGCCGGAGAACGCCTTCTGTGCGATCAGGCGGGTGCCGTCGGGAATTTGCAGGACGATGCTGTCTCCTGCATATTGCACGAGCACAGAACCGACCGTTTTGCAGGCGCCGTCGGAGAAGAGCCGTGTGCAGCCGGAAAAGGCGTCCTGCGCGACCGTCTGCAGCGCATTCCCGAGCGCGACCGATTCCAGTGCTGCGCAGTCCTGAAAGCAGTGGTCTGCGATCGCCGTCACGCCGGGTGCAGAGACCGTCTGCAGGGCGCTGCATTTGCTGAAAGCATAGCGATGCAGCGTGCTGACGGACGCAGGGAGCGTGACGGCAGTGAGCGCAGAATCAAATTCAAAGCAGAATTCCCCGACCGTTGTGAGCGTCTCCGGGAGCCTGACGGATTTCAGCGATGTGAGATACGCAAAGACATAGCTGTCGAGCGCCGTGATGCCCTCGCCGACCTCGAGCGCCGTGATCTCCTCGCGGAACTGCTGCCACGGGCAGGGCGAGGATGCGGGGTCCATTCCGAGCCTGCCCTCGCCGGAGACGCTGAGCAGACCGTCTTTGATGCTCCATGTGATGTTGTCGTAGCTGCCGCTGCGGGGGATGCTGAGCAGCGTTTCGGCTTGTGCATCCGCAAAGCATTTCCCGCACACGGTGCAGCGCCAGTGCTCCTGCGGGAGCGCGGGGTCTGTGCCCTCGGCGACGAGGGTCAGCTGATGCCCCTGTACCGGCAGATCGGTATCGGATTCATAGCCGCATGTCCGGCAGACGCGGTGCAGAGTCCCCGGCTCGGTGCAGGGGAGCGGCTGGCGGATCGTTTCGGAATAATCGTGTGCAAAGACCGCTTCGTCGCCCCGGTCGGTCGTGCGCCCGTCCAGAAGGACCGCGCCGCAGCTGCACTGCGAATAGGCAGTGCGCGCGCAGGGGTCATCGGTGATGTATTGAACGGCGCTGTGAATGTGCGCAGAGGCGCTCAGCAGCAGGGAATCGCCCTGCTCGGTCAGCGTGACGGTATATGTGCCGGGCTCTGCAAAGCTGAACAGATAGTGCAGACCGCCCTGTGCAGCAGTGTGCAGCACGATATCCGTGAACGGCGCGCTGCAGCCTGCCGTATCCGCCATCCAGATGTTGTGTGCGCTGTCCGTGATCATGAAGCTCCCCGCGGCATCCAGGCAGATTTCCTGTGCAGAACCGGGTGTGAGCGTGATCTCTTGTTCCATATCGGTCAGCGTATACTGTTCGGCGGCATCTGCAGGCAAGGGCGCGTGCAGCAGTGCGATACAGAGCGTCAGCGCGGCGGACAGAAGGTGCTTCATGAATGAACCCTCCTTTGTTGGAATGCCATATGAGAAGAGCGTAGTGCGGCGGTTATTCCCGTTCGTCGGTCACGGTCAGCTCGGTTTCAGTTGATTCTTCGGTCGTATCGGTTGTGTCTGTGGTATCGGTCGTGTCTGTCGTATCGGTCTCCTGCGGCTTGTGATCGGGGTCTTCGATTGCAAAGGGCGGGTTCCCCTCGGCGGAGAAATCGAGAAAGCAGAGGTTCATGTCCACCTTGTCCGTGATGCCAGCGACGGTGTTCTTGCAGCTGTACTGCCACATGTCGTAGTTGTAGATGTAGGTCGCGCCGTCGCCGTATTCCGCCAGCCAGAAGGGGATGCCCTGCATGCGCGGCAGATCGTATTTCAGCAGCGAAGTCCGTTTATTCTGATAGATCATCGGCTGATATCCGAGGCTCTCGATATTCTGACAGAAGGCGAGCGTCAGGTCGGTCAGCGTATCGACCGGCACATTGTCCGTGCGCGCGCCGTCGGTGGCGTCGAAGATGATCTCCCAGTCGAACGCCACGGGGAAGTCGAGCTCGCAGCCCTTGAGCATCTTTGCCGTCAGCTCTGCCTCCTCGACCGCCTCCTCCTCGGTGACCGCCTGCGAGAAGAAATATGCGCCGACCTTGAGCCCGGCTTTCTTCGCGTCCTTGTAATACGTCTTAAACTTTTCATCCTCGCGCAGAATCCCGCCGCCGTAGGTGCGCAGCCCGACGCGCAGCATCACAAAGTCGATGCCGTCCGCCTTGACCGCGTCCCAGTCCGTGACCGTGTTGTGCGACGAGATATCGATGCCGGTGACCGCATTCAGCTTGCCGTCCTTATTATAGGAATACATGCGCTCGCCGTCCTGCTCCAGCAGCTCCGTCGGATGCTCCGAGAGTCTGACATCCTCCAGCACCGGGATCCAGATCTGCCCGAAGGTCTCGTCCTTGAGCAGAATCTTATAGCCTGCGAGCGGGTAATGGTGATCGACTGTGACCGGCTCGAAGGAATCCTCCTCAGAGACCTCCGCAAAGGTCTCCTGCACCGTCAGCATGCGGCTGAGGTGCGCGATGGTCTCATTCTTACGGTGCAGCAGCACAGCCCCCGCACCGGCAGCCGCAGCGAACGTCAGCAGCACAGCGGCGATCGCGATGACCTTCCCCCGTGCGCTGCCGGATTGCCTGATCATTTGATTGCTCCTTTCCTTTTTGTATCCGCGGTCTGTCCGCCTCTTTATGATATCATATCCCGTTGCTCTCCGCAATGGAGAAAGTATGAAGAATTCCTGATGATTATCTGAGCATCACTGCACTGCGCACGCCAGCAGATAGAATGCGCCGTCGGTCGGCTCCAGCACGAGCGTGTGCTCTGCTGCCTGCTCATGGCAGAACAGAATGATGCTGCGCGGATTTCCCCAGCCGTAGAGCGAATACCCCGAGAGCAGCGCGCCGTTCATCAGCGGGTGACGCACCGGCTTGCCGTCGAGCGTCAGCCTGCAGGCGCCGTATTCCGGCAATTTGTCCGTCTCAAAGAAGAGAATGACCGCTCTGCAGCTTGCGCGCAGGGTAAAGCTGCCGCTCTCCCTGTCGATCTTCCATGCGCTCCGGAAATACCACTCATTGCGCGGCACGGCATCGGCGCGTGTCTCGATCATCGGCGAAGTCTCTCCGGGAAAGACCGTTTTCAGCGCGGTGAAGGGCGCATCCAGCCACGGCTCCGGCAGCGGCGACGGCTGATAGACCGTCTGTGCGCGGGCTGCCTGGATCAGGTGCATGATGCACTGTGCGAGCAGCCGGTGCCCCTCCTCATTGGGGTGCCCCTCCCGGTCGGCAAAGTCCTCCCACTGCAGCTGCCCCGCTTCGATCGCGGGATTCAGACCGTCACGCACACTGATGCACGGCAAGCCGTAATGCTCAGCCATCGGTCGCATGAAGCTCTCGCAGCTGTAGTCGCTGGCATTGCGCATCATCAGCACGCAGACAGCCGGCTGAGAGGGCAGCATCAGCATCCGCCGCAGCAGGCTCTCAAACGACACGATGCTGTGCTGCAGCGTTGTCTCGTTGATCGCGAATTCCAGAACGATGATATCGGGCTCCTGCGGCAGGATCACGCTGTCCGCGAGCACATTGCCGGCGAGCGTATCCATGCCCGCCTCTGCACAGACCGTGTATCGGACTTTATAGCCGAGGCTTTGCAGGAGCTGCGCAGTCATTGCCGGATATGCGTCCTCCAGCAGATGCTGATCGCGGTAGCCCTGCGTCACCGAGCCGCCGAGAAAGCCGACTGAGATGCTGTTCCTGCCGAAAATGCGCGCCCAGTCCGTGCGCGTGCCGACCGCACAGAGCGTCCGTTCCGCGATCTCATCAAATAGCTCCCGCGCGATCATTGCATGCCTCCCATTCTCCATGTGCCGACGTCGACAAGCTGCTTGAGCAGCAGCGCATACGCCTCCGCAGCCTTTGAGAGATAGGCATTGCGCTTGGAGATCAGCGAGATGCCGAACACAGAAATATCCTCCGGCAGCAGATAATAATTCGGATGCTCACGAAAATTGCCGTAGTAAATCAGCGAATCCGGGAGCAGCCCGATGCCCATATTCGCGCAGACAAATGAGAACACCGTCTCGATCGTCTGCACGCAGTAGGCGATCTTCGGCGTGAAGCCGGTCTGCCTGCAGACCTCGTTCAGGCTCTCCTGATCGTATTCGCCCGCGTTGGCAGCGACGAAGGTCTCGTGCTCGGCAGTGCGCAGGTCGATCGGCTTCTGCCGCAGGAAATGCGGTGTCGCCTGACAGATATCCGCTGCGGTCAGCGGCTCGGGAAGGCGTGCCGTGAGCGGGTGCTTGGGCGAAACGGCAAGATACAGCCGCTCTGCCGCGAGTGTCTCCGCGTGAAAATTGCGCTCCTCAAAGCTCACCGTGCCGATCGCGAAGTCGATCTCCGCGGCGCCGAGCAGCTCGCGCAGCTGCCGCATATCCGCCTCCTGGATCGAGAGGCGGATGCCCGGGTGATGCTCGTGGAATTCGGCGATGCTGCGCGCGAGCAGGCATCTGACGCGGAACGACGATGCACCGATGCGCACAGAGCCCGTCTGCATGCCCATGAGATCGGAGAGGGCATTGTTCATGTCCTCCTCCATGCTCAGCAGCTTGCGCGCCCATGAGACATAGAGCTTTCCGGCATCTGTCAGGCGGATCGGGCTGGAGGAGCGGTCGAAGAGCTGCACGCCGAGCTGCTTTTCAATGCTGTGGATGTACTGACTGAGTGACGGCTGCGTGACAAAGAGCTTCTCTGCCGCCTTGGAAAAGCTCTGACAGTCAGCGACTGCTATAACATAGGTCAACTGCTGTGTATTCATAGATCTGTTTATCCCCCGTATCAGGTCTCTGTCTGCACTGCGATCGGCTCAAAATCAATGTGCCCGCTGCCGACGTCGGCGCGCACGCAGCGCACGCGCATCGGCTCACCGAGCGTATAGCTGACGCCGGAGTGGATGCCGTCGAGCCGGAAGAAGCCGTCGTAGACATATTCGTCATCCGGCAGCGCCTCGAGCGGGACCAGCCCCTCAGCGGTATTCTCCAGCATGACATAGATCCCGAAATCTGTCAGCCCGGAGATGATGCCGTCAAACGCCTCCCCGACGTGACTGCGCATCCATTCGGCGCGGTAGCGGTCGTCGCAGTCGCGCTCGAGCTGCAGGGCGCGCTGCTCGGTCAACGTACCTGCTTCCGCCGCTTCCTTCGCAAAGACGGCGGCATTGCGCGGCAGACTGCCTGTGAGCTGTGCCGAGAGCAGCCGGTGGATCGCAAGATCGGGGTAGCGGCGGATCGGCGAGGTGAAGTGCGTATAATCGTCCAGCGCCAGGCCGAAATGCCCGAGCGGTTCCGTCTCGTAATCCGCCTTTGCCATCGAGCGGAGCACGAGCTGGTGCACGACCGGCTTGCGCGGGTCATCTGCCGCATTGATCAGGATGCGCGCGTAGTCAGCGGGCTTCGGTTTCGTGAGATCGGGGTGTGCGACGCCGAGACGGTCGAGCGCCTCGCCCAGCCGGACGGATTTTTCATCGGGCGGCAACGCATGCACGCGGTAGACAAACGGCATGTGATGCGATTTTGCATAGCGCGCAGCCGCCTCGTTCGCGAGCAGCATGCACTCCTCGATCAGCTCCTCGCCGATGCCGCGCGCACGGGGCATCATGCCGGTGCAGACGCCGTTTTCGTCGAGCAGGAACGCGCTTTCCTCTGTCTCGATCGACGGTGCGCCGCGCTTCACACGCGCTGCCAGACGCTTTTCCCGCAGCTCGTTGAAGATCTGCAGTGACTCCCACACGGCTGCATATTTCGCCGTGAGCGCTTCATCCGCAGTGCCCGCAAAGAGCGCATTGACTTCGCGGTAGACGCCCTTGACCTGCGAGCGGATCACGGTCTTGCGGAACTCATACCTGAGAATCTCGCCGTCCGCGTCGAGCTCCATCAGCGCGGAGAACGCAAGCCGGTCGGCATCCGGGTGCAGCGAGCAGATGCCGTTGCTCAGCGCCTTGGGCAGCATCGGAATGACCTGATCTGCGTAATAGATGCTGGTGCCGCGGCTGATCGCCTCTGCATCGAGCGCGGAATCCTGCGTGACATAGTGCGACACATCCGCGATATGCACGCCGAGCCGATAGCCCTTTTCCGTGCGGGAGATCGAGATCGCGTCGTCGAGGTCCTTGGCGTCAAAGCCGTCGATCGTGAAGATGATATCCGCGCTGTTCCGCAGATCAAGACGCCCGTTGAAATCGGTGTCGATGATGCCGCGCTCCTCAAGTGCCGCAGCCTCTGCGAGCACATGCGGCGGGAATTCATCCGGCACGCCGCTGACCGTCACCAGAGCCGCGGCACATGCCTTTGCACTGTCCGCGCTGCCCATGGTCATCAGCACGCGGATGCTGTGCTCGGAGTGCCGTTTCCCGCGCTCAGCGACGGTTCCGATCGCCTTCTCTCCGGCATGGGTCCGCCACTCGTCCGCATTGACGATGCGCAGCGTGCGATTGGTCAGCGTATCGGGCAGAAAGCGCAGCGTGCCCTCGTCGTCGATGAGCGTGCCTGCGAGCTGTGCTTCCGCCTCGTGGATCACGGAGACGACCATGCCCTCGGGCGATTCGCCGCGTTCGCCGCTCGGGATGATCAGCACGAGATCGCCCGGGAGCGCCCCCTTGAGCTCTCTGCCGGGGATGAAATATTCGATGCCGCGGTCCTCGGTCTTGGCAAAGCCGAAGGTGCGCGAGACGCGCGTGACGACCGCGCGGAGCATACCGGCATCGGCAGCGCGGACAAAGCCGCTCCTGCGCTCAGCGATCTCCCCCTCGCGCACCAGCTGTTCGAGTGCGCGCTGATAGGCGATCTTGCCCTTGCCCCTGCACTTGGAGGCGAGGTCGCCGCGCGAAACCGGTCTGCCGTTTGCCTTTTTCAGAAAGACGCGGATGACATTTGCATAGTGCTGCACACGCTCCGGGTCGACCGCGGCAGCCGGCTTCTCCTTCCGGATGAGCACGGGCTCGGGGCGGTTTGCAGGCGTGCGTTTTGCGGGTGTGCTGTGTTTTTTTGCGTGTGTCCGTTTCGCCATTTGTTTTCCCTCCGTATACGAAATACGCCCTGCCCGCCGGAGCACGGCGAACAGGGCGGGCATTTCATCCAATCAGCTGAAGTGAGCCGGAACGATGGTCACAACCAGTGTCACCACAAAGAAGATCACAGACAGCCAGAAGGTCCATCTCTTGAGGATCGCTTCCTTGGTATTGCCCTCGTTCTTGCTGAAGTGCGAATCATAGGTACCGCCGGTGATTGCGGACGTCATGTTCTGATCCTGCTTCTGATCCTGCATCAGGCAGAGGATGATCAGCAGCACGCAGGTGATCAGCAGAATGATGCCGCCGATGAGCTCAACAATTTTCATGGTCAAAGAACTTCCTTTCCGATTTCAGGGTACATGATTTCCTCATGCATACATAACAAAGGTATTATAACACATTCCGGAGAAAAAAGCAAGTGCTTTTCGCAAAAAAATCCGGTATTTTGTGCTGATTTTGCGGCGATACCGGCATATTTCGTGAAGAAAGCGTGAAAAATGCGCCGTTCCTCTTGTAAAATCCGCATGATTATGGTACAATAGTCCTGTATGATGAGGATAATGCGTCTGACGGAGGTGTCATATGGTCGATTATCAGGGGGCGCCCTGCCAATACTGTGAAAAGCCGTTTGAGGAGAATGACGATATCGTGGTCTGCCCGGAGTGCGGCACGCCCTATCACCGTGCCTGCTACCGGGAGGCGGGGCACTGCACCAATCTCGCGCTGCATGCGATGGGCGGCAGCTGGCAGAAGATTCGCCGCAGCGAGCTGGAGGAGCAGCGCAGAGCCGAAAAGCGCACCGAGCAGGAGGAGCAGGAGGCAGAACGCGAGCGCGGCGACCAGCCGAAAATGCTCAATGCCTCGCTCTATGACGGCGTTCGGCTGCGACCGGACGATCCGACGGTCGGGCTCGACCCGGCGGAGGAGTTTGAGGGGGAAACGCTCGGGGATATCGCGGAATTTGTCTCTGCGAACCGGTTTTACTATCTGCCGCTGTTCCGGCTGATGAAGGAGACTGGCAGGAAGATCTCGCTGAATCTGGTCTGCCTGCTCTTCCCGGAGCTGCAGTTTGCCTATCGGAAAATGTGGATGCACACGCTGCTGGTCGTGCTGGTCAAAACGCTGCTGAGCATTCCCTATGTGATGACGATGATGACGGAGCAGCTCGGCATGCGGCTGGCATGGGTCGATGTGACGTCTGCGGGCTTCGGAAGGCTGTCTCTGCTGACAAATACCGCGGATATGCTGCTCTCGGGCGCGCTCTGCCTGTTCGGGAACTATCTCTATTACCGCTTTTGCCTGCGCAGGATCAAGCACATGCGCAAGGATGCCGTTTCGGATGTGCATTACCGGCACCTGCTCCGGACGGAGGGCGGCACGAGCGTCGGCAATATCTTTTTGGCGCTGCTGATCGAGGGTGCATGCGTCTTCGCGCTGTCGTTTCTGCTGATGCTGCTGTAAATTCCGAGGGCGGCGGATGCTTCTGCATAAATATCATGCAATAAAACAAGCTGCCGGAGTGTGATGCTCCGGCAGCTTGTTTGCTTATTCAGCGGATTGGAAGGCGAAGAAGGCTTCGTATGCCATATACACGTCGAGCTTGCTGACGATCTCGAACGGCGCGTGCATCGAGAGCACCGGCACACCGACATCGACCGTGTCAATGTTGAGGTTTGCGAGATATGCCGCGACGGTCCCGCCGCCGCCCGCATCGACCTTGCCGAGCTCGCCGGTCTGCCAGATCACGCCGGCATTGTCCAGCACCGTGCGCACCCTGCCGACAAATTCGGCAGAGGCATCGGAGGAGCCGCTCTTGCCGCGGGAGCCGGTATACTTCATCAGGCAGACGCCGTAATTGAGGAAGGCGCTGTTCTTGCGGTCGTTGACATCGGAGAAGGTCGGGTCGAGCGCCGCGGTCACATCTGCCGAGAGGCACTGCGACTGCGCAAAGACCGTGTGCGCCTGCGTGCCGAATGCTGCGGAGAGGTCCTTCATGAAATCGTGGAAATAGGACGACTGCAGACCGGTGTTGCCCTCGCTGCCGATCTCCTCCTTATCGGTGAGGATCAGGACAGCGGTGTGCGCCGGATTTTCGATCCGGAGCAGCGCCGCGAGTGCAGGGTAGGCGCAGACGCGGTCGTCGTGCCCGTAGCCGCCGACCATGCTGCGGTCAAAGCCGATATCGCGCGATCTGCCCGCGGGCACGATCTCGAGCTCCGCCGAGAGGAAATCCGATTCGGTGATGCCGTATTTTTCGTTGAGCAGCTTCATGATATTGAGCTTGACCAGATCGCTGCCCTCGTCGCAGCGGAAGGGGCGTGAGCCGATCAGGAGATTGAGCTCCTCACCCTTGATGCCCTGTCCGAGCGTGCGCTTGGACTGCTCCTGTGCAAGATGCGGCAGCAGGTCAGTGATGCAGAAGACCGGGTCGCCGGCATCCTCGCCGACCGTGACGGTCACGACCTCGCCGTTCTTTTTCGCGACCACGCCGTGCAGCGCGAGCGGGAGCACCGTCCACTGATATTTCTTGATGCCGCCGTAATAGTGCGTCTTGAAGAGCGCGAGCTCGCTGTCCTCGTAGAGCGGCTGCTGCTTTAAGTCAAGGCGCGGGGAGTCGATGTGTGCCGCAGTCAGGCGGATGCCCGTTTCGAGCGGCTTGTAGCCGATGACAGCAGCGACGATCGCCTTTCCGCGGTTGACCGTGTAGATGCGGTCGCCTGCCTTGACGGCATCGCCGCGCTTCCAGAGCCGGAAGCCCTTTTCTTCCAGCTGCTTTGCCGCGTATGCGCAGCCCTCGCGCTCGGTCTTGCTGTGGTCAAGAAAGCACTTGTAGTTCTCGCAGAAGGCATCTGCCTCTGCGATTTTTTCGTCGCTCATCAGCAGTGCAGCATGCTTTTTCTGCTGAAAGAGCTGCTCCTTCAGTTCCTTGACCGTGTCCTTTGATTCCATATTCGGTTCCTCCTTTGTGATTGTCGGCTGCTGTGCTGTGCAGCGCTGCAGGCGGCTGACGGTCGCGCAGACCGCTTCCTGCAGGGCTGCCGCATCGCCGTTGTTTTCGATGATCGTGCCGGAATGTGCCCGGAAAAAGTCTTCGGGATACTGCGCGTTCATGCGCTGCGCTGCCTGCGCGGGCGTGAGACCGTCCCGGGCGGTGATGCGTGCTTTGCGGATTTCGGCATCCGCCGTGACCGAAATGATCTCGTCGCAGAAGCGGGCAATGCCGCTCTCAAAGAGCGTCGGCGCATCGAGAATGACCGTTCTGACGCCTGCTGCCTCCAGCCGGTCGATCTCCGCAATAATCTGCTGCGTGATATACGGATAGATCACAGCCTCATAGTGCGCCTTGACCGCTGCGTCGCTAAAGATCATCCCTGCGACTGCCCTGCGGTCCATCGTGCCGTCCTCCCGCAGAATGCCGCTGCCGAATACAGCGGTCAGCGCGGTCAGGCAGGGGTGTCCCTTTGCGGTCACTGCATGTGCGACCGTATCTGCGTTGATCCTGGCAAGCCCGTTTGCAGCCAGCATGTCGGAGACGGTCGTTTTCCCCGCGCCGGTCTGCCCGGTCAGCCCGACGAGATAGATGTCGCGCCCGGTCATCTGTTGAGCAGCAGGCGCTTGAGCAGCGTCAGGTCCTTCGCGTTGATGATGCGGTCGGTGTTGAGATCAGCCTGCTCCGCCTGCTTTTCGGTCAGCGCCGTCTGAGCGGTCAGCGCCTTGCAGAGCAGCACGGCATCCGCGACAGCAACCGTGCCGTTCAGGTCGACGTCACCGATCAGCTGTGGGTCCGGCACAGTCGTGGTGCCGAACGTATCCTCTGTCAGCGTCGTGGTGGTCGATGTCGTTGTGGTCGTCGTGGTCGTGTCCGTGGGCTCGGTGGTCTGCTTCACGGAAACATCATCAAGGCTCGGCTCGAGCTTCGGATCAGCCCACCATGTCTCCCACTGATCGCCGGTGCGGTAGGGCGCGGCGACCGCGGCATCTGTCCATGTGAACACATTGTCGTAGAGATGCCCCTCGGTGTAGTAATACTGTGCCAGCGCGCAGATCTCATCGGGGTAGCCCTTGTAATAGCCCTCGTCGCCCTCATAAGCCCAGCCGGTGTTGTGCCCCTTGAGCGCATGGCGCACGACCTGCCAGCCGGTCCAGTTGTAGTCATTGATCGCCGAGCGGACAAAGTGCAGGATCTTGCGGATGCCCATGTGATTGGAGATGATCGCGTCGTAGAAGTTCTCCTTCGTCAGCGCATACCACTCCATTTCGGGCACGTCGTCCTCCTGCATGAAGCTCGTGCCCGGGTCCTGAAACGCCGTGACTGCGGTCTGCAGCGTGCCGTAGGCATGTGCCGAGCTGACGCCGAAGCCCTCGGAAAATGCGGTCTCAATGTCTGCACCGTCGCCGTTGCCGCCGAGGGTCGATTCGCGTGTGCCGACGCCGAGAAACAGCGCATAGACCTTTTCGCGGTCAGACTGTCCGAGACGCACGCTGATCAGATCCCAGTGCTCGTCGATCTCCTTGTAGAGCGCATATTTGACCTCCTGCACGGTCATTTTGTGGTTGATCGCGCGAATCTCCTCGATCGACGCATCGGCAGGCGTATTGCGCTCGCCGAAGTTGAAGGGGTTGCCGACGCCCTCTGCGTTGACATTTCTGCCCGGGTCGTGCGCCATTTCTGCCGCAGCCGCCGGGACCGAAGACGGGATCGGTGCGCAGAGCATGAGCGCTGCACTGCTGAGCACAGCCAGAATACGGGAACCTGTTTTCATGATTGACACCTCCGTTGAATGTTATGCGTGAATGATATCATATCCGGCAGCCCGAATGAGCCGGTTATAGACCGCAAGCCCGACGCCGTCCGTGCGCGGCGCGCGGATATACACATGCCGGATGCCGAGCGCATCGAGCTGACGCAGCATCGCAAAGACCGACGCCGCCCGCGCCTCGTCGGTATCGCCGTAGGGGATCGCGCGCAGACCGGCTTTTTCGCACGCGGGCATGTCCGAATCAAAGACCAGTGCACAGATGCCCTCGCCCTGCCTGTCCGCCATGAAATGAAGGAATTCCTCTGCGCTGCCCTGCACGAGCGTGACCGCCGCGTTCGGTGCATAGTGCTTATATTTCATGCCGGGGGAGCGCACGACCGTGTCCGCGGTGACCTGTGCGAGCACGGCGCTGTCCACGATGACGTTCTCCGCGACAGTCTGCAGATGCTCCGGCGTGACAAACCCCGGACGGAGCACGCGCACCGTCTGTCCGTCGTCGAGCGCGATCACGGTCGATTCGACGCCGCAGATGCAGGCGCCGCCCTCCACGATCGCGGGAATGCGTCCGTCCATATCCGCGAGCATGTGCGCCGATGTGGTCGGGCTCGGGCTGCCGGAGCGGTTGCCCGAGGGCGCTGCCAGCGGAATGCCTGCCGCCCGGATCATCGCCTGTGCGACGGGGTGCGCCGGGAACCGCACGCCGACGGTGTCAAGACCGCCCGCCGTGATTGACGGGATGCGCTCAGAGCGGGGGAGAATGATCGTCAGCGGACCGGGCCAGAAGCGCTCTGCCAGCCGCATAGCAAGCGGCGGAATCTCCGTGACCAGCGGCTGCCATTCGGCGATATCCTGAATATGCACGATCAGCGGGTTGTCCGCCGGGCGGCCCTTTGCCGCAAATACCTTCCGGACTGCTTCGGGATTGCCGGCATCGCATGCCAGCCCGTATACGGTTTCCGTCGGCATGCCGACCGCCTCTCCGCGCCGCAGCAGCGCAGCAGCTTCTCCGATTTCATTTTCTTGCAGTAGCTTGGTTTTCAAAATACACATACCCTTATGATCACTGACAGCTTCGGCTTTCCGTCACGATTTCCGACTGAAAATACTGCTCCTGAAACCGAATCTGCCGTGCGATTTCTTCTTTGGTGAATGTCATTCCGTCCGGGCACACGACCCATTTTTCTTCGATGTCGTCGTGCCGCCTGACAATCGCAATGATTTTGCCCGTGAATGACGCGACCGGCTGACTGACGCCCAGGATATAGGCATCCTGTTCCTCGCCGTCCGGCGCGATGATGCCTTCGATGTACCCGTAATTGACCGGATATCGCATGTCCGGATAATCGGGATGACAGCTCCCGAGCGGTCTGTCGACCGTCACTGTCACGGTTTTTCCGATCATTTTCGCCTGCTCCTTATTCCGTGCTGCCCGCGAGCCGCTGTGCCCGCTCCGCAGTGATCAGCGCGTCGAACACGGGGTCCAGATCGCCGTTCATCACGTCCTCAAGGCGATAGAGCGAGAACCCGATGCGGTGGTCGGTGAGCCGCGACTGCGGGAAATTATAGGTGCGGATTTTTTCGGAGCGGTCGCCGGTGCCGACCTGTGTTCTGCGTTCGGCGGCGACCTGTGCGTCCTGCTCTGCCTGTGCCTTCGCGAAAAGCCGCGCGCGCAGCACGGAGAGGGCGCGGTCCTTGTTTTTATACTGTGAGCGCTCGTCCTGACACTCGACGACCATGCCCGTCGGGATATGCGTCACGCGGATGGCGGACGAGGTCTTGTTGATATGCTGCCCGCCCGCACCGCTTGACCGGAACACGTCAATGCGCAGATCGGCGGGGTCAAGCTCGAATTCAACATCCCCGACCTCCTGCAGAACAGCGACGGTCACGGTCGAGGTGTGCACTCTGCCCTGCGATTCGGTCTCCGGCACGCGCTGCACCCGGTGCACGCCGGATTCAAATTTCATCTTTGCGTAGACGCGGTCACCCGAAAGCGAAAAGATCACTTCCTTCGTGCCGCCGAGCTCGGTCTCGCTGAGATTGAGCACGGTCTGCGTCCAGCCCTGCCGCTCTGCATACATCGAATACATGCGGTGCAGCGAGTGCGCAAAGAGTGCCGCCTCCTCGCCGCCCGCACCGCTGCGAATCTCGACAATGACATTGCGTGCATCGGCAGCATCCTGCGGCATGAGCAGTGCGGCGAGCTCCTCTCCGAGTGCCGCTGCCTGCTTTTTTGCATCTGCGAGCTCTGCCTGTGCCAGCGCCCGGAACTCTGCGTCCGTGTCCGGGTCGTGCAGCAGCTCCTCGAGCTCCGCGGCGGTCTGAATTGCCTTCTGCTGTGCGCGGTAGGCTTCAATGACCGGCGTGAGCTGCTTGTATTCCTTCATCAGTGCAGCGAGACGCTGCGGGTCTGCGGCGACTGCGCTGTCCTGCAGCCGCTCTGTGATTTCCTCATATCTCTGCTCCGCCCGCCGGAGCTGCTCTGCAAGCTGCAAAAAATCCGTCCCTTCTTTGGTTTTATAGCGCAAACCGTCGGAAACATCCAGTGCTGTCCGGTCACTGCCGATGCGCGACCTTGTATTCGTCCCCGTCACGGTAATAGGGGCAGTGTGCGTGAGAATCCTGAATATAGCGTGCATATTCGTCCTCGTCGAGGTTCATTTCGCAGACATAGCAGTCCCAGTCCTCGTCGTAGCCGTAATACGCGCAGGTATCGCAATCGTTCATGTTGATCCCTCGCCTTGATGCTGTTACAGAATCTCGTCTTCGTCTTGCTTTTCACTGCCGGTGCTGTCGAGCTCGTCGGTGATTCCGGTCAGCTTATGCCCGTTCATGATGATCGTGATGATGCCAGTCAGCAGAACGACGCCGCCTGCCCACAGCCGCCAGAGTGCCGCTGCGCCCGCAAGAATAATGGTCAGTGCGATCATCGCGAGCAGCATGGCGAATTTCTTTGCATAGCGCTTCTCATCCTTCACCTTTGTGGCGTAGTTTCTGGGAATTGCTTCATAACCGCAGAGTGCGATGATTCCGGCATAGGCAAGCAGCGCGCCGCCGAATATAAACATCAGGATAGATAAAGGCTCCATATTGCATTCCTTTCAGCGTTTAACAAAGTACTCCTCATACCAGACGAGGAAGGTGTAGATCGTCCAGATTTTGCGCCAGAGGTCGGAGTTGCCGCCAATGTATTCGTCATAGATCGCGCGGACCTCATCGGGCTTAAAGAATTTTGCGCAGATATCGCTTTCAAGCAGTCTGCGGACATCGCCGTTATAGGTTTCGTCGGCGAGCCAGATGCGGATCGGCACGATGAAGCCGAGCTTCTTGCGGAAGGCGATCTCCGCAGGGAGCACTTTCGCGGCAGCCGTGCGGAAGGCGACCTTGTTCTGCTCATCGTTGACCTTGAATTCGGAGGGCATCCGCGAGGCGATATCGAAAATCCGGCGGTCGGTCAGCGGCATGCGGATCTCCAGTCCCGCAGCCGTGCTCATCTTGTCGACATTCAGGTAGATATCGCCCTCGAGCCAGATGCGGATATCGACATCGGACATTTTGGTCAGCGGGTCGAGCCCCTCGTCCTCCTCGTAGATGTGCTCCACCAGCCTGATCGGGAGGACCTCGGGGTCATAGTGCTGCAGAATGCGCGCCTTTTCCTCCTCCTTCATGATGTTCGTGTTGCCGACATAGAAGGTCCGGAGGTTGTCGCCGTAGCGCTCCGCATTGCGGTACATATTGTAGCCGCCGAAGAATTCGTCCGCGCCCTCGCCGGAATAGCAGAGCTTTGTGTGTTCTGCGGTTGCAAGGCAGCCGAGCGTGAAGACGATCGCGGAGGCGTCGCCGAGCGGCTGCTCCATGTTGTACATGACATAGGGCACGATCTCGAAATACTGCTGCGGGGTGATCTTCGCGACGCTGTGCTCGACCCCGAGCAGCTCTGCGGTCTTCGCAGCGATGCGGGATTCGTCGAAGCGCTCCTCATCGTAGCCGCAGGAATCGGCGCGCTTTGCGTCTGACATTGCGAGCACATAGGAGGAATCGACACCGCCTGAGAGGAAGGATTCTGCGGTTTCGTCGGGCGTTTTGACCTCGCGCATCATCTGCTGCAGGGTCGTGTGGATTTCGTCTGCATATTCCTCCAGTGTTTTCGAGCGGTCGGGGGCGAAGCGCGGTCTCCAGTACTGCGTGATCTCCGCCTTGCCGTTCTGAAATTCGAGCAGACAGCCGGGCATCAGCTTTTTCACGCCCTTGAAGAAGGTGTCCTCGCCGGCGACATAGGTCAGCGTCAGGTAGATTTGGAGCATCTGCTCGTTGAGCTCCTTGACAAAGCCTTCCTGCCCGATGATATCGCGGATCATCGTGCCGTAGAGCAGTCTGCCGTCCGCGGTCTGGTAATAGTAAAACGGCTTGGTGCCGAAGTGGTCGCGCACGCAGATCAGCTTGTCGGCTTCGGTGTCACAGAGCGCGAAGGCGAACATGCCGTAGAGTCGGTCGGGGAGCGCGTTGCCCCATGCCTCGTAGCCCTTCGTCAGAATTGCCGCCTCGCGCTCGGCGCGGGGGAGTGCTTTATCAACGGAAAGCGCGCCGCAGAGTGCTTCCCAGTTGCGGATATGACCGCGGTAGGCCTTGATCTCGATCATGATAACACCTCGTATTTGAAATGGTTACGGCACAGATTATGCAGAATCTGCCGCTGTTATGTGTATTATAACACATGATTGCGAAAAAAGCAATGGGTAACACAAGTATCGTTTTTGATTCCGCTGCCGGAGAATCTGAACGGAGCCGGGCACTGCCCGGTTATATCACATGATTGCGAAAAACGCAATGGGAGAATGCACGAAAAGCAAACGCTGCACAAAATGAGAGTAAAAACGGAGCCGGGCACTGCACGGTTACAGCGACAGATAGTCCGGGTCGGTGTTGACCGCGAGAAAATGCCGGTCGATCGCTGCCCTGTCGAGGTCGTCACCGATCGCGATCAGCACGGGCTGCCCCAGCGGCGAGGGGGTCAGCTGCACCGTGCCGTTCACGGCGTTGAGCCGGAGCCAGCCGCCCTTGCCGTTCGGCAGTGAGCCCTTGATCCGATAGAGCCTGCCGCATGCGGGGTCCGCGAAGATTTCCTGCACAGTCTGTTCAATCTGCTCCGGGTCGATCGCCAGCCGCATGAAATAGTGCACCTCGCTGTGTATCATATCCGCACTGAACAGCTTGACGTAGCTGGCGCCGCGGTATCCGGCATTTGCGAGCATTGCAAAATCTGCGTCGGTCAGGTCGTCCCAGTCCTTCGTGAACACCTCTTCTTCGCGCAGCTGACGGTCACACTGAATGCCGAGCAGCGCGCGGTTGATATGTGTAAGGACCCGCTGCGTGACGCTTTCTGCGGGTTCATCAGTCTTGCCGAGCTTGCTGACGATGATTTTTCCGCAGCATGCCGCCTCAGAGCCGAGCAGATATTCGGTCTGGGTCGGGAGCAGCGCCGGGCTCTCTGCATCGGCAACGGTGAGGATGCTGCCGATCTCAAACCATTTGTCGATCGGCGGTTCATAGAGCGTGTCGAAGAATTCGTCCATATCAAAAATGCCGGACGGCTCGACAATGATGCGGTCGACCTGCTGCATGCCGAGCGAGATCAGCTGCGTTTTGAAGCGTCTGCGGTGACAGTCGGGGTCTCCGCCGCCGACAATCGAGGTGATGATGCAGCGGTCGGCAGGCAGCTCCCGCAGATATGCCATGTCCGTATTGACCGCGCCGAAGTCGTTTTCCAGCACAGCGATGCGCAGCCCCTGCCGCAGCAGATAGTCGGCGTATTTCAGCAGAAGGGTCGTTTTGCCCGCGCCGAGAATCCCGGTGATCAGATCGATCTTTTTCGTTTTCAGTCACTCCTTCCGGAAAAAAGCAAAAGCCGTCCCTCGCAGTCGGAGAGACGGCATTCTGTGCATCAGCCGCGGTTGAAGCGCTTGTTGAAGCGCTCGACACGTCCGCCGGTATCGACCAGCTTCTGCTTGCCCGTGAAGAACGGGTGGCACTTGGAGCAGATTTCAACCTTGATGTCCTTCTTGGTGGACAGCACCTCGATCACGTTGCCGCAGTGGCAGGTGATGGTGGTCTTCTCGCATGCCGGATGGATGCCTTCTCTTGCCATGTGAATTCACCTCTTTCAAAAGTAATGAGCTATCTCACATAACAGCCCATCCGGATACTGTTCGGACAGTAGTGCTATGGAACATACGCAAGGATAATTATAGCATATTCGGGGCGGCTTGTCAAGCCCTTTCGGCAATTTTTTCAGCGATGCGCAGTCAGAAACGGGACCGCACGCCGTGCAGCCCCGCTTTGCTGTGATTATGCAAAGATCTTGCGGATATCCGCCTTGAGCTTTTCTTCAAGCGCAAGTGCCTCATCCATCGTCTTGCCGGTAGTCGTGTAATAGGTCTTGATCTTCGGCTCCGTGCCGGAGGGACGCACGATCACGCTCGCATGACCGGGCAGGAAGAACGACACCACATCGGATTTCGGCAGACCGGTCTCTCTGGTCTCACCGGTCCTGAGATCGGTGAACTGACCCGTGAGGTAGTCTGCGGATTCAATGACCTCGAGCCCGCCGATCGAACGCGGCGCATCGGTGCGCAGCGACTGCATGATCTCCTGCATCTTGTGCATGCCGCTGATGCCCTCGAACGAAAAGCTCTCGAGCGAGTGGCGGAACACGCCGTATTTTGCGTAGAGATTCTCGCGCGCCTGCATCATGGAGATGCCCTTCGTGCGGTAATAGGCAGCCATTTCGACAATCAGCATCGAGGCAACGACCGCATCCTTGTCGCGGACATAGGTGCCGGCGAGATAGCCGTAGCTCTCCTCGAAGCCGAAGATATAGCGGTTTTCCTCGCCCTTCTGCTCAAGCAGACCGATCTGCTCGCCGATAAACTTGAAGCCGGTCAGCATGTTGAGCAGCTCGACGCCGTATTCCTCGCAGATCTGCTTGGCAAGGTCTGTCGTGACGATGGTCTTGACGGCGATCGGGTTCTTCGGCATCGTGCCGAGCGCCGTGCGCTGCTCGCAGATATACTGCAGCAGCATTGCGCCGACCTCATTGCCCGAGAAGAGCGCATAGCCGCCGTTTCCGTCGGGAACGGCAATGCCGACGCGGTCGCAGTCGGGGTCGGTCGCGAGCAGCAGGTCGGGCTGCACCTCGTCGCAGAGCCGCAGACCGTATTCGAGTGCCTCGCGGATTTCGGGATTCGGATACGGGCAGGTCGTGAAGTTGCCGTCGGGGTTTTCCTGCTCCGGAACAACTGTGACCTCGCTGATGCCGATGCGCTTGAGAATTTCACGCACAGGCTTGTTGCCGGTGCCGTTAAGCGGGGTATAGACGATCTTCAGACCGCTCTCGGGGCAGAGCTTCGTGTGGATGCCCTGCTCGAGCACTTTCTCATAGTAATGCTCGGTCACGTCCTGACCGATATACTGAATCATGCCGTCGCTGACAGCCTGTTCAAAGTCGACCGTTTTGACATCGTTGAAGATATCGACCGCATTGATCTTGCCGATCACGGTATTTGCCACATCCAGCGTGATCTGGCAGCCGTCGTCGCCGTAGACCTTGTAGCCGTTATACTTTGCGGGGTTATGGCTTGCAGTCACCATGATGCCGGCAGAGCAGTGCAGTGCGCGCACGGCATAGGACAGCATCGGGGTCGGCATCAGCTCGGAATAGATCCACACCTTGATGCCGTTTGCAGCAAGAACGGAGGCTGCTGCCTTCGCGAAGGTATCCGACTTGATGCGGCTGTCGTAGGAGATCGCGACACTGGGCTCATCGAAGGAGCCGCGCACATAATCGGCAAGACCCTGCGTTGCACGGCGAACCGTATAGATGTTCATTCTCGCTGTGCCGACGCCGAGTACACCGCGCAGACCGCCGGTGCCGAATTCGAGATCGCGGTAAAAGCGCTCCTTGACGGCGTCGCTGTCGCCCTCGATCTCTGCGAGCTCCCGGACCAGATCGGGGTCCTCAGTGGCGTGCTGCCGCCAGAGCTCGTAAAGCTGGTTCTCTTTCGTAGGCATATATCTTCATCCTTTCCTGCCGGTCTCGGTTGCAGAACCGGCTGCAGTGAACACTACAAATTTGCGCACACAGTCATTATAACATATTTTTCCGCGTTTGAAAAGGGGCAGAATACCGAATTTTCGACCCCTCTGCAACCATTTCTGGTATAAAAAGATGAAAATACAAGCGGATGATAACAAAATAGGCGATTATCCGTTATATTATAAAGTATAAGGACATGCAGCAGCGCGAAAGGAGGTACGGGTATGCACAAACGGCTTCGGCTGCGGTTCTGGCTGATCTGCTGGGGCTTGCTTCTGATTTTTCTGACGGCGATCGCGGTCAGCATTGCGATGTATCTCAACCGTTCTGCGATCCGCGCTACGGAGGATGCGCTGAAGCAGGCAGCGGAGTCACAGGAGCTGACCGATGAAAGCCGCGGCATGGCGATGGTGAAGCTGAGTCCGCACGGCAAGCCCGAGGAGATCACGCAGCTGCACCTGAATCTGTCGGAGGAGCTGATCGAGACGATCTGCAGCTCCGTCGAACCGGAGGCAGACCAGCGCATCGGCGAAACGCAGATCGGGGGCGACCTCTACAGGTACATATATATAAGGTATGGCGGCGGCGCGTGGATCTATATCGCTGAATGCTCGCTGGAGCAGAATCAGCTGAAAACGCTCAGGCTGGTCGTGCCGCTCTTTGTTCTGCTCGGTGCGCTCCTGCTGATCCCGGTTTCGATCCTGCTGTCGCACTGGGTCAGCCGACCGATCGAGACGGCTTGGGAAAAGCAGAGCGATTTTGTCTCGGATGCGACGCATGAGCTGAAAACGCCGCTGACCGTCATTGCTGCAAACACCGAGGCGATTCTTTCCAACCCAGAGGCGACGATCGAAAGTCAGGAACGCTGGCTCGGCAGCATTCAGGGGGAGACCTCCCGCATGGCACAGCTTGTGCAGAATCTGTTGTTTCTCGCGAAGATCGACGCCGGGGAGATTCGGCTGGATGCTGAGGATTTTGACCTGACGGAGGAGCTCGAGGGCTTTTGCATGGAGCAGGAGGCGGAAATCTTCGAGTCGGGGCGCCTGTTTGAATATGAGCTGACGCCGGATGTCCGGTATTTCGGCGACTGGAAACGCCTGCGCCAGATGCTGACGGAGCTGATGAAAAACGCGGTGACCTATACCCCGACCGGCGGCGAGATCCGCATGGTGCTCAATCACGACAAACACCAGCGCCTGCGCATTGTACTGTCTAATACCGGTGAGGAGCTGACGCCGGAGCAGATTTCAAAGGTGTTTGACCGCTTCTACCGCGCAGACCCGTCGCGTTCCCGCGATACCGGCGGCTACGGGCTGGGGCTCTGTGTCGCGCGGAGTATCGCACTGCTGCACGGCGGCGATATCACGGCGGAGAGCAAAAACGGTGTCAACACATTCACCGCCGTGCTGGGAGAGTTCCGCGACACAGAAAAGGAAAAGAAACCGGGGAAAAAGCACCGCTGACATTCTGCATAAAAATCTCAATAAATTTTGCTCCTTGTTTTACATGCAAAATGCTTGACAAATGATGCTGTTTCGTGTTATAATATCAAAGTTGCCGATGAGGCAGCGCCGCACCGAAGCGAAAAAGAGGAAAAACAAACCGAAAAAAGTTTGCAAAACCCCTTGACAAACGCGCAAAGATGTGGTATAATAAATAAGCTGCCCTCAAGAGCGAGGGAAGCGCGAGAGCACCTTGAAAATTGAACAATGCAACCAAAAAGAAACCCTTGAAGATTCCGCATTCCGAGGGAGCGAAAGCGACTGAAGGGATGCAAGTCGAGGCGAGACTATAAAGCGCACACGAAGTAATTGCGAGTGAATCGTA